>Ga0099364_10000934_pt1 | contig 49674 bp, 38 predicted proteins | sample TergutTh196P3_FD_73070 | JGI IMG/M metagenome (GOLD analysis project Ga0099364, IMG submission 73070) | Microcerotermes parvus P3 segment gut microbial communities from Pointe-Noire, Republic of the Congo - Th196 P3 | ecosystem: Host-associated > Arthropoda: Insects > Digestive system > Gut ... | reverse complement strand
AGAATGGTCGTTACCCGACTTCATCTGTCCTGTAATCATTTTAGAAGCGTAGTACAAAATACGCTCGCGCAAAACCGGAGACAGCCCAACTTGAATCTCCACATTTATGATTTTGCCGGATTTGGTTTTGACTTTAACGTCAAGTATTCCAAGTTTATCGCCTTTATGTTCGCGAAGCAAGTGCGGGTCTGCAATCGCTATTTCTTTATATTCATCAAGCGAAACTTTCACCACCGAACGCAATAAACTCGTCAGTTGCTCAACATCGTTCTCGTCACCGAATATAAGCTTGAAAATATAATCATCAGTGGGTGAAAGAATTTCCGGCATGGTTGGTATTTGTACAAAGTTTTTGTCTTGAGCGTTCAAAATTTTAACCTCCGATGTTTTTTATAATGTTATTTTATCACATTCACAATCAAAAGTCAATAGTTAAATTTATATATAACCCCACCGCCCAACACATAAGCCGGGCGGTGTATGATTCGCGGTGGTTAATGTAGGGGTTGGGCTTGCCCACCCCGTCTTCTGCAAACATCAATTTCGGGACGGGCAAGCCCGTCCCCTACAATAATTCATCACAAGCTACTAATTTTCCCTGTAAGAAAATCTTTAAGCCGTGTTATATCTGCCGCTTCGGGTTTTTGAGTTCTTTTCGATTCATCTGTCAGCCAACACTCCGGTCTGTTCACGAAAATTTCCGGCATATACCCCACCACAACCCGTTTGAGATAAGTTAAATCGGCTATATTTATTCTGCCGTCATGGTTGCAATCGCCGATAATAGGTTCACCTTCAACAATGTTAAATTCATTCAATTCAGCTTGATAAGCCGCCTTCGCGCCTATTGAGACGTACACCGTCATGTTTGACGGGACATTACGGAAAACATCAGGCCTAAATGTCGGCGGAGTTTGAGATTTAAAAAGCACGCTTGTCAACCCGGTGCAATTGCCAAATGCAACACTGCCTATACTTGTCACGCCGTCTGGAATTGTCACACTCGTCAATCCTTCACAATAAGAAAATGCCAGAGCGCCTATACTTGTCACGCTGTCAGGGATTGTATAACCCCCTTGTCTCCCGGGTGGATATTGCCAAAGGAACGAGACATTTTTATTAAACAATACACCGTCTATGTCGCTGTAAATTTGATTGTCCGCTGAAACCTTTATTTGTGTCAATTCTGTGCAACCGGAAAATGCATAATCGCCTATGCTTGTCACGCCATTGCCAAATGTCACACTTCTCAATTCCGCGCAATTTTCAAATGCCCCAACTCCTATACTTGTCACACTGTCGGGGATTATTATTTCCGTCAACTTCGTGCAATTTTCAAATGCCCAACTACCTATCGTTCTCACGCTGTTAGGGATTATGATTTCTGTCAACCCCGTGCAACCGGAAAATACAAAATTGGCTATATTTGTCACTCTGTTAGAGATGGACACGCTCGTCAATCCTATGCAACCAAAAAATGCCCGAACGCCTATACTTGTCACACTGTCGGGGATTGTTATTCCCGTCAATCCTATGCAAGCTTCAAATGCTTGAGCACCTATACTTGTTACGCCATAGGGGATTATAATTTCCGCCAATCCTATGCAACCGGAAAATGCATCATTGCCTATATTTATCACACCGTTGCCGATTGTCACACTTGTTAATCCGGTGCAATACCAAAATGCAGAATCGACTACACTTGTCACGCTGTCTTGAATAATAACCGAGCGCACTGCTAATCTGTTTACACCTCTCCCGTTCCGTGTCCAGTCTGTCATACCGGCATCACTCTCTATAATCAACAAGCCGTCATCATCTAACGACCAATCAATGCCAGAGTCTGCCGCGCTTACGCTTAAAATTTCAACTGTAATAAAACTTATTGAAATTGCCATTGCTAAAAATATCGATAAAATTCTTTTTTTCATTGCCTGCGCCCTCCATTAATTGCTATTTTTAGTGATTTTTCGTAGGGGACGGGCAAGCCCGTCCCCTACAATCAGTCGCCGCAAGGCGACTCCACAATTGTCAATTGTCAATTGTACATTGTCAATTGTTCGTCAATTGTTCTACAATTTCCTTAGTTTTAGAACTGTCAGCGTTAACGATGTAGAAGGCATAATCGCCCCTTGACATAACTACGCCGTCATAAAGTTTTCTCATGTCCTCGGGGGAGGCGTATTCTGAAAAGGTGACGGTTCTTCTTTCAAGATGTCGTTTTAACACTACAACGGCAGCTTCTGCACTTTCGGGTGACGAAAACTTGAATACAGCAACTTCATCGGGTTGGTATCCTGCACCGCTGTTCACGAATGATGCCGCCTGCAAATCAGTGGTGTCAATTCTGTAGAATTCGCCGAAATGCCGCTCGGTTTCATCCCTTTCTACAGGGCTTGGAAATGGTATTTGCGCTAAAATTTCGGCGAGGATTTCCTTTGGCGTTGCAACGTGTGGTTCTTCAACCTCAACGACTGTTTCTTCTGGTGTTGGAACGGGTTCGGGGTTGAGTTCGTCAACAGTTTCATTTGTTTGACAGCCCGCCAACAGGCAAGCAGACAAAAGGGCTGACACAATAATCAGACTTGTTTTTTTCATTTTCTTAGACATTCTTTTAGATATTCCTTTCTTTTATATGTCCTAATACCACTTTGTAAGCCGCGCTTTTGAAGTGAAGGCCGTCGGCTTCAGCGTATTGAGCATCAAAATAACCGGTGTCGTCTTTCAACAGCGCGCCCACATCTGAAAATTGCACGCCGTTTTCTGCGGCGACTTGCGAAAGCAGTGCATTATAGGCATTAATATCCGCCATTTTTTGGGGATGAGCTGCCTCGCGCGCTTGTGTGACGGGAGAAATTGATAACACAACAATATTTGCACCGGGCGCGGTTTGCGACAGGTGTTTAACTATAGCCGACACATTGCTCGCCATGTTATCGGGGGTAAGATAGCCTATACCATTGGTGCCTATCATGATGTAGATGTTTTTGGGTTCAATCGCGCTGAGCTTGTCGGCGAGGGTTTGTCCGTCAACGGCAGCGGTTAATACCGCCCCGGGAGACAGTCCGACATCAGCAAAGACATTCCTCTTATCAACATAACCATAGAGATAAAACCCGGTCGCAATCGAGTCTCCGATAAAAAGGTCATCGACAAAGTCATCATCGGCTAAATCGGCGGCGGCAACAATTTCTTGGGTTGTCTCAATCTCTGTTTGTGGAATGTCATCATCAAAAATTTCGGGTTGCGTGGTGGTTTGAGTGTTTGAAACACTCTCTGAAACGCTCTGTGTATCGGAAACGACTTCCGGAGTGTATACGACAGCCGCCGTATGTGGGCTTGAAATCACGGTTTCGGATTCAGAACACCCAACCGCAAAAACAAAAATTGTCATAGCTAAAGCAATAATTTTCTTAGTCATTTTAAAATTCCTAACTCTTTTTTTATTTATTATACACTATTGACTGTCAATTGTCAACTCTCAACTGTCAATTATTCTAAACCCACCGATAACCGGCAGTTCTTTTGCTTTTCCCGTGAAGGCGTTGATTAGACCTAAGACTACAAGGGTGAACAGTGCAATTCCGATGACTGACATGACTAACCAGCCTATGATAAAAACAAAGCCCAGAAGAAAGTTCAAAAACAGGGCGGCGGCGTGCGCTATGCAAAGAATTAACCCTTGATTAACGTGAAATTTTGCGAATTTAGAATCCGGCATGGTGAGCAGTGGGATTAAAACCAAAATCCCCAAATAAGACAACGCAGCCACGTTTTTTGACGTTCTTATATCATCATCTGTAAATCTGTAAGAAAAGTCATCGGTCTCGTTTAACGACTTTAGCTTATCCCCAAACTCATTGATTTTATCGTTAAAATCATTAGGGTTCGTCACATTACACCCGCAAGACGGGCAATAGCGCGCCCCCGAAGGCACACTATAATCACATTTAGGACATTTATTCATAAAATTCCTCCATTCTTAGCTCTTAATTGCCCACACGCAGCCTTAATATCTTTGCCAAACTCTCTGCGTATGGTTGTTTTTATTCCGTTTTGAGATAGTATTTTTTGAAACTGCGCAATTGTTTCAGGTGAGCTTCTTTTAAAACCCAAGGCGGTTTGATTATAAGGTATCAAATTCACATAACACTTTATGCCGTCTAAAAGGCGGCAAAGCGCGTGCGCACACTCGTTAGAATCATTGAAGCCTTCTAACATTATATATTCAATGGTTGTTTTTTTATTCTTTTTGTCGGAATATGCTTTAGTTGCCCTTATAAGCTCTTTTATACCATGAGTCTTGTTGATTGGCATGATTGCGTTTCTGAGTTCGTCTGTGGGGGCGTTAAGGCTTATTGCTAAGTTGTTGTGGGTTTTTATTTGGGCTAATTGCTCAATCCGCTCAACTAACCCACAGGTGGATATTGTGATATGCCGCGGAGCAAAACTTAAACCTTGACTTTCCCCAATTATATCTATGAAGTCCATTACGTTGTCAAAATTGTCTAACGGCTCTCCTATCCCCATGAGTGTAACACGGCTGACCTTCTCTGAGAGTGCCGCTTCGGTTTTTAAAATCTGCAACACGATTTCGTGGGGTTTTAGGTTTCTCGCTCTTCCTTTTTTAGTCGGCGGGCCGCTCTCACAAAAAGCACACCCCATGTTACAGCCCACCTGAGTTGAAACGCACAGGCTGTTCCCGTAATCATGGCGCATTAAAACCGATTCTACCATATTGCCGTCATCTAAACCGAAAAGCAGTTTTGCTGCTTCAACGCTGTTTTCATGCCGTATAAATTTCAAGCCGCACGAAAGTTTTTCAAAATCACAATTCAGCCTGTCAATCACGCGTGTGCTTAAACTAAGCTCACAAAAATCGTTTATTCGCTCTTTGTATATTGCGTTATAAACGATTTTTGCTTTCGCCTTATTTTCACCCAAACTTGAAAAATAATTCTCTAAATTTTCTATAGTCAGCCCGTATATGTTTATCATATTTATTGGGCGGCATAATCCGCTTCATATTCGTCAATCATTCGTTGACCGCCTTCTTCAAGCCATCTGTCGCGTTCGGCTAAAAATTCGTTTAAATTAATTTCCCCTAAAACATATTTGGCATACGCGCCGTGCATGATTGGGAATAAAAGCCCCCACTCGTCAAAATGCGTTTGCGAATGAAGTGTTTGACAATCGTTAAGCACGACATATTTTTCGTTTTCGCGGAACCACTCAATCGCCTGCGCATCAAGCTCGTTTTCAGTTGGCATTTCATACATCCACAATTCGTTCGGGCGCGATGAGTGCATGGGGTGGACGTAACGCCCGTGCGCTTCTTCATCAAGCGTTTTGTATATGCCGCTGTCTGTGATTTCATAATGCACGCCTTCAATGCCGTAAGACATAGTCACAAACGCCTCTTTAGAACTGAGTTTATCAAGCACACTCAACACTCGCGGCAACCGCTCTTCGCTCACCGTGGTTGGAATTGCCAACAGCCCACCTATGCCGTTGTTGGTGTCGGAAATCACCCGCCTTCCGATGCCCTCTACTTCTATGTCGCCCACAAGAACCCAACCCGGGTCGGGTTCGTCCGCCAAAATAGCTACGATGTTGTAAATTCTGGCATCGGTCAAGACCATAAAGACCATACCGCCTTTTCCGTTTATGACATATTCTATTTGAGAGTCTTTATCTAAGGTTACCCAATCTTGATTAACATAACCGTTTGAATAAAGCTCACGCATTTTTTCAGCCGCCGTGAAGAAACCATCGTGTTGATAAGCAGAAATTACCTGCCCTTGTTCGTTTATGCTGAAATAGTTCGGCGCACCGAAATAGCCTGTAATATTTCTGAAGCTTGAGCTGAAAGCCCCATCGCGTTCTACCAAGCCTACTGTGTCGTCAATGCCGTTGCCATCGGGGTCGTCTTCGGTAAACGCTCTTGCTAATTCCATAACATCATCAAATGTTTTGGGTGGTTCAAGCCCTAAGTTATCCAACCAATCTTTTCGGATAAGTAGCCCATAGCGTGCATATGGTTTTTGGAATGGGATTCCGTATAATTTGCCGTTTACCCGCGAGCCTTCGAGCCTGTCTTTGTCAATCTGCGCTAAATTCGGGTAGTCGTCAAGAAACGGCTCTATGTCCCAAAAAAGCCCATCGTCTATAGCTTGACGAATAACCGTATTGTGTGCAAACTGCATAAGGCTGACAAGGTCGCCTAAGCTTCTTGAGCCAATCGCACTTGTAAGAATTTCATTGCGTTCGGCGTTAGGCTGCCAGTTTAATTCAAGCTGTTCGCCGACAATTTCACTAAGCGCATCAATAACATCATCAGAAGGCGAAAACTCAGTATGAAGCCAACTAAGCCAACTGATTGACTCAGGCTCAACAGTTTCAACCTGCTCTTGCACAACTTCATCAACAACAGGCGGCACCACCTCCGGCTGAACCACGCAACCCGTCACAAGCACGAAAACTAAAATAAACACTAAATTTCTCATATTTCCTCCTTATAAAACCCGTCCGCGAAAGCGGACACAACAATTGTCAACTGTCAATTGTCAATTGTCAACTGTTCGTCATATTCTTCCATAATTTCCCGTCCGCCTTCTTCAAGCCATCTGTCGCGTTCGGCTTTGAACTCATCGAGTTCTATCCCCCCCATGACATAATTTGCATATGCCATTTGCATTATATCTGAAATTCTGCTCCAGTCGCTTTTGAAGGTCTCTGAGTTAAGCGATTGGCAAGGGTTCAAAACCGCGAACGGCTCGTTAGAGTGGAATAAGTCAAATGCCATACGGTCAAACTCATTGTCAGAAGGAAAACGATGGAACAATAAATCCGTCGGGCGTGAAAGTGACAACGGCAAGACCTCGTTTGTATACTTCTCCTCGTCAAGCGTTTTGTATCTTCCTTCGGGGGTGAGTTCAAAGTGCAACCCCTCTATTCCGTAAGACATCAAAACAAACGCCTCTTCACCGTAAAGGCGGTCGAGAAAGCCTAAAACCTTAAGCATTCTTTCTTTGGGAATGTCCGTGGGAATCGCGAAAAACCCCGCGACACCGTTCTCAGTGTCTGAAATAGAACGGCGCGGAACCCGGTCAACCGTTATGTCGTTAACCAAAACCCACCCCGGTCCGGGTTCGGGGTAACCTAATTCAATAGCGACATTGTTAAAAAACCGCGTGTCGGACATGGTGAGGAAAGCCATTCCACCCTCACCGCCTGCCACCATTTCACGCCACGAGTCTTTGTCTAACGAGAACCAATCGCGGTTTAGATAACCGCTTGCATACAACTCACGCATTTTAGTGGCGGCATTAAAGAAACCCTCATGTTCAAATACCGAACGAGTCTTTCCGTTGTCAATTTCAAAGAAGTTCGGCGCGCCGAAATAGCCTGCGATTACCCTGAAACTTAAATTGAACGACTCGCTTCGCTCAACCAAACCCACGGTATCGTCAATGCCGTTGCCATCGGGGTCTTCTTCGGTGAACGCGCGCGCTAATGCCATAACATCGTCAAATGTCTGCGGCGGCTCTAACCCTAAATTGTCTAACCAGTCTTTTCTGATGAGCAACCCATAGCGTGCATACGGTCGCTCATGCGGAACGCCGTAGAGCGTACCCTCAAGTTTAGACGATTCTAACCTGCCTTGTGAGATTTTGCTTAAATTCTCAAAATCTTCGAGATAAGGCTCTACGTCCCAAAAGAGTTTGTCTTTTACCACATCGACTATAAACGAATTGTTGGCGAATTGGGGAATGTACATAACATCACCAAGCCGTCTTGAGGCTAACGCTTCGTTCACAAACTCATCCTTTTCGCTGTTGTAATACCATTCGGTTTCGAGTTTCGCCCCAACAATTTCTGAAAGCCGCTCCATCACAAGTTCTGACGGAGGATTTTCGGTGTGGAGCAAAACCTTCCAGCTGATTGTTAATTCTTCGTCATCAACATTATCAACCTCTTCCGAAGGCAATTCCGGCGTTTCAACATCAATTTCAGTCACCGCAGGATTATGTAGGCTCTCGTCAGAACAACCCGTTCCGACACAAAAAGACAAAACCAAAGCCGTGGCAATAACAATTTTTGCAACATTCATAAACTATACCTCTCAACTGATTGGTTTTTAGATACATAATTATATTTTACAATCTTTTCACAAAAATGTCAAGCGTTGTTTAAAAATTTTTATAAGTCTTGACAAAATTTTAAATTTATATTATAATATATGTGTTAATACATCAATAATTAGGGGTGAAGCTTTGAAATACTTAAAATATATTTTGTCTGTCGGAATGTCTTTGCTCATATTTTTCGGTTTGTTCGCGGGGGAAACTGTTGCCTTGGGTTCAGCTGTCACGCCGGTTAAGAGAATAACCCTCACAGTTGGCGAAATTCATCAGCTTAAAATCATCAACCGCTCAGGCGGCCCGGTAACATGGCGTTCGAGCAACACCACAGTTGCCGCAGTGAGCCGATTGGGAAGAGTCGCCGCAAAAGCCCCCGGCGCAGCCATAATAACCGCCGTCACAAGCACAAACACGCTCAGGTGCATAGTCACGGTGAAAGAGCCGCCTGCCGTTTTGTCGGGCGTTACGATTGTGGGGGACTCAACTTCTTTGGGGGCTAAATCGACATTAGAAAGCATAATCCCCAACAGTTTTTATGACGGCGCGGTATCACGGACAATAAACACAGGCAGAGACATGATTTTTGAGTTGCAGGAAAAAGGGCTGTTGAGAGAATATGTCGTGGTTGCTCTCGGGACAAACGGGCATAATAATTATGAGGCTCTATTCACCCAAATAATTGACGGCATTAAACCGGGGCATCGGATTATTTTCGTAACACCTTTTGACGGGCGCGCAAACGAAAACTCAACATGGACGAGAAGAAAGGCAGAGTGGATGCGCGATTTACCGCGACGTTACGATTTTATCACCATAGCCGACTGGAGCGCGCTAATCGCCCCACAAGCCCATGTTCTCGCCCCCGACATGGTTCATATGGGTGGGCAGACATCTATGACACTCTATGCCGAATGTGTCGCTCAAGCAATCAAAGAAGCAGAGAAAAAGCCGGCGAAAAGATGAACGTGAGGTGAATTTCATCATGGTAAAACAACCTGCTACTATAGACGAACAATTAGAAAAACTTCTTGAGCGCGGTTGTGTGGTTGAGGATATGAGCCGTGCGCGACAAGTTTTAGAGGCGGTGAACTATTATAGATTGGCGCATTATTTCACCCCCTTCTTTATGCCGGACAAAACGCGCTATCGCGAAGGCACAACATTTGAAAAGGTGTTGAGAATCTATGACTTTGACCGTGAAATGCGAAATACCTTGCTGATTGGCTTAGAAGAGATTGAAATAAATATACGCGCACTTTGCTCTAACTATCACGCGCTTAAATACGGAGCCCTCGGCTATAAAAACCCCGACTCTTTTGACCGCGGACACAGAAGGGCGCAGTTTATCGCAAATCTAAATCGCTTAATCGAAACCAACAGCGCGAGTAGCATGGTTGTCCACCATAAGGGGAAATATAAGGGAGAGTTTCCTGTTTGGACCATAGTTGAATTTTTCAGCTTCGGTATGCTCAAACGCTTTTACTTAGACCTAAAGCCCGAGGACAAAGCCGCTATTGTGAAAGAGGGGTTCTCAGACATTCCCATAAATGTAAAACATCTTAACTCTTGGTTGGAACGTTTGGCAGAGCTTCGCAACCGTTGCGCCCATTATAATCGACTTTACGACAACGCGTTTCATCTTGCACCCAAATCGACCATTCAGCGTGAGCTTGACAACTCGCTGTTCAGCTATATATTTATAATGAAACAACTCCACAAGCGACGAGAAGTTTGGAACACGGTAATCGTTGACAAGCTGAAGAAACATTTTGACAATTACGCCGATGTCTTAGAGCCTTCAGCCTACGGCTTTCCGCCCGACTGGCATTCGGTATTAATTTTCTAATAATTTGAAAAAGGGGGAATGTCTTGGCATGAAATTTATAAGTTGTGAGAGTAGTTTTGCCGCCGCTAATATAGTCATTTTCGGTGCGCCGTATGACGGAACGACTTCTAACCGTCCCGGTGCGCGGTTTGCGGGAAGAGCCATTCGCGCCGAATCTTACGGCATGGAAACATACAGCCCTTATTTGGATAAAGATTTATCCGATTTTAAAATACATGACGGCGGCGATTTAGAACTGCCGTTCGGCGACCCTGTTCCGGTATTAGACATGGTCTGTGATTACACTAAGTCGGTTTTAGCTGCCGAGAAAATTCCGCTCATGCTCGGCGGTGAGCATTTGGTTACGTTAGGCGCGTTCAGGGCGGTGCATGAAAAGTTTCCGCAGGTGAACATTGTTCATTTTGATGCGCACGCCGATTTGCGTGATGAGTATTTAGGGCAGAGACTCTCTCATGCTACGGTAATGCGGCGTTGTTATGATTTAATCGGGGATGAAGGGGTTTTTCAGTTCGGCATACGTTCCGGTGAGCGTGAGGAGTTTAGATGGGGCGAAAATCATGTCTACACCGAAAAATTCACCGTAAAGACAATCCCAAATATTATAAAAAAATTAAAAGACAAGCCCGTATACCTCACCATTGACCTTGATGTGTTAGATACAGGAGTCTTTCCCGCAACCGGAACACCCGAAGCGGGCGGGATTTCGTTTAACGAATTGCTAAACGCAATAGAACAAGTCTCACAGTTGAACATAGTAGGCGCGGATATTTGCGAATTATCACCGCCCTATGACAACACAGGAGCATCAACCGCATTAGCGTGTAAGGTTGTGAGGGAGTTGATATTGAGCTTGCGGTGATTTTTTATTGACTTTTAGTCAAAACCGCTTGCGCTTTATGGAAATTTATGCTATAATCTATTTATTAGTTTTTTTGGAGGGTGTTATGAAATCTGTGTTTTGGGGCAACTATAAAGGCGGCGTGGGAAAGACAACGAGCACATACAATGTTGCTGTTGAATTAGCAAAAAAATTTGAACAGAAGGTGCTTCTCGTTGACCTTGACCCACAATCATCTTTAAGTGATGTGTGTATGACGGCGTATGGCAAACAACTTGATGAAATTGAAAAGTGCGAGACATTAAATTATATTTACATGGTATATATGCAAGCTAAAAAGACCGGTATCACTAATTTTGTATTAAGCAGTAAAAAAATTGTTAAAAGAGCGAATGGTATTAGTTTTATTCCTAATAGCTTGTTTTCGCCATACGGTGGGTTAGATAAAATCAGTATGGACATAGGTAAGAGTACAGACAACTTATTAATTTTACGGGATTTTATCGTGGGAAACAATTTTGATGAGGAATATGATTTCATTTTCTTCGATTGTCCTCCAAGTAATAATTTAATAACCCAAAGTGCTTTCTTGTATTCTGATTATTATATTATACCCACTATTATGGACCCATTGAGTTCAAAAGGTGTTAAGCATTATATATCTGTAGTTAAAAAAATTTATGAGAATTATTGCAAAAATAGTGATTGCGCTGATATATTATCTCTGCTTTTTGGCAATGAACCTCAATTAATAGGTATTTTTGAAACAATGCGCAAAGGAAATACAAATACTAAAAAATACAGAACTGCGATAAAGTCTATAGGATACTTATTTGAAAGAGAAATAAAAGATTTAAAAGATGTTTCGGAAAAAGCGGGAGAGGGTTCTGAAGCAAGTAATTATGAATATGTTAATCTTGCCAAAGAATTTCTAAATAGACTCAAATATTTAGAAGAAGGCAATATGGGGGTTGATAATATTGGATAAAGTAAAAGCGGCTATACAAGTTACTAAAAAATATAAAAATATTAGTTCCTCTTTAGGACTAACAAATGATGAAAGGATATTCAATTATATTTTAAATCATTTTTTAAATTTAATTGAACCTGTTGAAGGTAATAATCATTCCGTTCAAACAAAAGTGCAAAAAAGAAATAAATATGGCGAAATGGAATTTCAATCTATCCTGTCAAACGAACCAATAGATATATCCGGATATGATTTAGATGTGCGTATACAAAATAACAAGGATAAAATAATAGATTTTTGGTACTCTTTAAGCGATGATGAAAAAAATGATTTCACTATATTTGAGTTAAATGTAATACTTTACCTTATCTCGAAGGAATACAATAAATACCAAAAAAAGGATAAGAAAGGAATTTTATCTTTAATCAATACTGTTGTAAAAAATAAAAGAATGGATAATTCGTATAATAATATTATTGTTTGAATCAAAAAAATATATAAGGAAACAAAAAAATGGGAAAATGCTTAATTATTGGCGCGGGTGGGGTTGCTTCTGTTGCCGCCGCGAAATGCTGTCAAAACAGCGATGTCTTCAGCGAAATTATGCTCGCGAGCCGCACTAAATCCAAATGCGATGCGATAAAAACACGGTTAGACAATACAAAAACAAAAATTCATACAGCGCAGGTTGATGCCGACAATGTTCCTGAATTGGTTAGACTGTTCAATGAGTTCAGACCTTGCGTTGTGCTTAATTTGGCGTTGCCTTATCAAGACTTGACTATAATGGATGCCTGCCTTGAAGCGGGTGTGCATTATGTTGATACCGCCAATTATGAGCCGCCTGACGAGGCTAAATTTGAATATAAATGGCAGTGGTCATATCGCGAACGTTTTGAAATGAAGGGGCTAACCGCCCTGCTCGGCAGTGGGTTTGACCCCGGCGTTACCGGGGTGTTTTGCGCTTACGCCATGAAACATTATTTTGATGAAATCCACTATATTGACATTCTCGATTGTAACGGCGGCGACCACGGCTACCCGTTTGCGACTAATTTTAATCCCGAAATTAATATCCGCGAGGTAAGCGCGAACGGCAGATATTGGGAAAACGGAAACTGGATTGAAACCAAGCCAATGGAAATAAGGCGGACTTACAACTTTGACGGCGTGGGCGAAAAAGACATGTATTTGTTATACCACGAAGAGCTTGAATCTCTCGCCCAAAACATAAAAGGCATAAAGCGCGTAAGGTTTTTTATGACTTTCGGGCAGAGCTATCTCACCCATTTGAAATGTCTTGAAAATGTCGGAATGACTTCTATCGAGCCGCTCATGTACGAGGGTAGAGAAATTATACCGCTCCAATTTCTAAAGGCTGTGTTACCAGACCCCGCATCATTAGGGCAACGCACCAAAGGCAAAACCAATATAGGTTGCATTATGAGCGGCGTTAAAGACGGCAAGCCGTTAGACTATTACGTTTATAATATCTGCGACCATCAAGAGTGTTATAAAGAAGTCGGCTCACAGGCTATTTCATACACCACCGGCGTTCCGGCAATGATTGGCACGATGATGATTATGAACGGCACTTGGAAAAAACCCGGCGTGTATAACATCGAAGAATTCGACCCAGACCCGTTCATGGACGCGCTTAATAAATGGGGACTGCCGTGGGTGGAAAGCTTTAATCCGATTTTGGTAGAATGAATTTTTGTTTTTAAAACACCGCCCGACACAAAAGTGTCGGGCGGTGTATAATTTTCGGTGTTCATTCGGGGCGGGCAAGCCCGTCCCCTACAATCCGTCGCCGCAAGGCGACACCACAACTGTCAACTCTCAATTGTCCACTGTCAACTGTCATCACAAGCTACTAATTTTCCCTGTAAGAAAATCTTTAAGCTGTGTTAAGTCTCGTGCTTCGGGTTTTTGAGTTCTTTTTGTTTCATCTGTCAACCAACATTCGGGGCGGTTTATGAAAATTTCCGGCATATATCCCACCACAACCCGTTTGAGATAAGTTAAATCAGCTATATTTATTTTGTCGTCACGATTACAGTCACCGATAACAGGTGGCTCGAATTCTACAATATTAAACTCTCCCAAATGTTCAATCGCCTGATACGCCGCCAACGAGCCAACGGGAACGTTTATTGTGCTTAGGGAATCACAGTTGCCAAAAACAAAATTGTAAAGCTCGGGCGGGGTGCTTGACAGGAAAGTCACCTCCGTCATATTTTTAGAGTAAGCAAAAGCAAAAGGACCTATCCACATAACGCTTTTCGGAATTGTTACAGAGGTTAAACCTGAGCGAAAAAACGCATCAATAGAAATAGAGATTACACTGTCAGGTATTATTATAGAAGTCAGTCCTTCGCAACCGGCAAACGCGGCGTTATTTATGCTTTTAACAGTATTGGGGATTATTATGGATTTTAGATTTTTGCACTCTACAAACGCGCTGTCACCAATAAATGTTACACCTTCCTCAATAATGACATCAATTATTAAATCCGGTTGCCCCGAAATGCAAACTGTATTTTTAAACCCCGGCATAGCCGAATCGCTGCTGATAATAAGTAAACCGTTATCGTCCAACGACCAGCCATCGCCCGAGGTCGCCGCGCTTGCAGTTAACATTCCACCCGAAATGAAACCGATTGAAATTGCCATTGCTAAAAATACCGATAAAATCCTCTTTTTCATTGCCAAAATCCTCCAATAAATATAGTGAGTGTTAAATGTAGGGGGGGTCAGTGGATTTGTGGTAAAATCCACGCCATATTTCATAATCAGAAATAACAGGAACAACTAACCTATCACCGCGTTTCAACGAACCGTCGAGGCGCGAACAAACAAGCTTGTTTCGATTTAAAATCTCTACAATAACATTTGTATCAATTGCATATACCATAACTACACGTCACCTTTCCTCAGAAAAAATGAGCAATTCTCTGTTAGTTTTTGCGCGCTCGAAATTTTTATGGTGTAATTCTTCATGCGCCGATTCTTCCGATAAACGTTCAAACTCAGCCCAAAACGCTTTTTGTTCTTCAATACTTAAGGCTTTCTCTTTTGTAGATTCTTCGCGTTCTTCAAGCACGGTTATAACAACTTTGCGATATCCGACTATCTTTTGCGGTGCGCCAATTGGAAAAATGCCGTCATTATTCCAATATCCGTCATACGCTTGCAGCATAATTTACCACCTCTCGCTCTTTCTCAAACACATTTGTAAGTTATATCTTAAATTATACTGCATTTTCAAATTAATTTCAACCCTTTAACAAAAAAACCTAAAAAAATCTCAAAAAACTTTTTCTTGACATAGTTTTCATTTTTTGGTATAATTTATATTGATAACCCGGCAGACATAACACGCCGCCGTTATTTATTAATTTATGAAAGGACTAAAATTAATGGCAGCTATAACTAAAAACCAAAAATTACTCGACTGGGTTGAAGAAGTGAGAGCTCTTTGTAAACCCGACAGCGTCTACTGGACTAACGGTTCTCAAGAAGAATATCAAACCATGATTAACACCATGGTTGATGCAGGGTTGGGTACTCAGCTCAACCAAGAAAAACGCCCCGGGTGTTATCTTTTCAGAAGTCACCCCTCTGATGTTGCGCGCGCCGAGAAGAGAACCTTCATCGCTTGCAAAAACAAAGAGGATGCCGGCCCGACTAACAACTGGATTAACCCCGACGAGCTGAAAAAAACCATGACAGCACTTTATGACGGCTGTATGAAAGGGAGAACTATGTACGTGATTCCTTTCTCAATGGGCCCTATAGGCTCGCACATTGCGAAAATCGGGGTTGAAATTACCGACAGCCCTTATGTCGTCTTTAACATGAAGATTATGACAAGAATCGGTACGGCTGTGTTAGATGCCTTGGGCGAAAACGGCGAATTTGTAAGATGTCTTCATTCAGTGGGCAAACCGCTTGCTGAAGGACAAAAAGACACCGAATGGCCATGTATCCCTAATGTTGACGAAAAATACATCAGCCACTTCCCTGAAGAAAGGATGATTTGGTCGATTGGCTCAGGTTACGGCGGAAACGCTCTTCTCGGCAAAAAATGCTTTGCTTTGAGAATTGCCGGCGTTCAAGCACGTGACGAAGGCTGGTTGGCTGAACATATGCTTATCTTAAAGCTGACAAACCCCGAAGGAAAAGTTTATTATATCGCGGGCGCGTTCCCGAGTGCTTGCGGAAAAACTAACTTAGCTATGTTACAACCGTCTTTCCCGGGCTGGAAGGCTGAAACAATAGGGGATGACATTGCATGGATGAAATTCGGTGATGACGGCAGACTTTATGCCATTAACCCCGAAGCGGGCTTTTTCGGCGTAATTCCCGGAACGTCTGAAAAATCCAATCCGAACGCGATGAAACAAATTCAAACCAACACAATATTCACTAATGCCGGGCTTACCGATGATGGCGACCTTTGGTGGGAAAATAGCGGAATGCCTGCTCCTGCTCACCTTATAGACTGGAAGGGTAACGACTGGACTCCCGACTCAAAAGAGCCTGCGGCACACGCCAATGCGCGCTTTACGGTTCCTGCGGCACAATGTCCGGTTATCGCCCCCGAGTGGGAAGACCCTGCAGGCGTTCCTATTTCGGCCATTCTTGTGGGAGGACGTCGCAAAACCACTATTCCTTTGGTTAACGAAAGCACTAACTGGAATCACGGCGTTTTCTTAGGCTCAATTATGGGTTCTGAAATTACCACTGCCGATATAACTGATAAAGTCGGACAAGTCAGAAGAGACCCGTTTGCGATGTTGCCGTTTATGGGCTATCACATGGGCGACTATCTGAAACACTGGATTAAAATGGGGACTAAAACCGATGCTTCTAAACTCCCGAAAATTTATTTTGTCAACTGGTTCCGCAAAAATGAAAAAGACGAGTTTATTTGGCCCGGTTATGGTGAAAACAGCCGTGTTCTCAAATGGATTGTCGAAAGACTCTCAGGAGACGGAAAAGCCGTTGAAACTCCAATCGGAAACCTTCCGACAGCCGATGCAATTGATATTGAAGGGCTTGACGGCATAACCGCCACAGACATGGAAACACTTTTAGAAATAGACAAAGATGCCTGGAAAGCCGAGATTGCGTCAATCAAAGAAAACTATAAGAGTTACGGCGACAAATTACCACAAGAACTCGCCAATGAACTCGAACAACTTGAAAAAAGATTAGGATAATACTCTGTAAAACGGGCGGAGAGTTAAATGTTTCTTCGCCCGTTTTTCCCCTGAAAATAATCAATGAAAGGTACCGCCATTCCGCAAATTTTATGCAAGGTGGGGCGGCATGGTCATAAGAAATGCTTGACAAACTTAAATCAGCAGAGAAGAGATATGAAGAGCTTAACCTTATGCTGACCGACATTGAAGTGATTAGCAATCAAGAAAAATATCGCGCGCTTATGAAAGAGCACAAAGCCATGACTCCGCTGATTGAGAAATATCGCGAATATAAAAAAGCGGAAAGTGATTTTAATGAAGCTTTGGGATTGTTGAGCGACAATGTCTCCGATGTTGAATTTAAAGAAATGGCACAGCTTCAACACGACGATGCTAAAAAGAATATGGAGCAATATAAAGACGAGCTAAAAGTGCTGTTACTTCCGCGTGACCCCGACGATGACAGAAATGTAATCATTGAAATAAGAGGTGGCGCGGGCGGCGATGAAGCGGCTCTTTTTGCCAACTCACTTTATCGAATGTACAGCATGTACGCACAACTCAAAAACTGGAAGACCGAATTAGTCAGCGCGAATCCCACCGAACTTGGCGGCTATAAAGAAGTCAGTTTCTCGATAGAAGGGGAGGGGGCTTATGCCAAAATGAAATATGAGAGCGGTGTTCATCGTGTTCAGCGTGTTCCCGAAACCGAGTCTCAAGGCAGGGTTCATACCTCCACCATCACGGTTGCAGTGCTTCCCGAAGTTGAAGAAGTTGATGTTGACATTAACCCTGCCGATTTAGAGTTTCAGACTTTCAGAGCAAGTGGCGCGGGCGGTCAGCACATCAACAAAACCGAATCGGCAATACGCATAATTCATCATCCAACAGGTTTAGTTGTGGAATGTCAAGAAGAAAGAAGCCAACACAAGAACAAAGAGAAGGCGAAGAAAATGCTTTACAGCAAGCTCTATGAGGCCAAAATCAGTGAGCAAGCCAATAAAATTGCCGCCGAGCGCAAAATTCAGGTTGGCACAGGCGACCGCTCTGAACGTATTCGCACCTATAACTATCCGCAAGGCAGAATGACCGACCACAGAATCGGGCTTACTCTTTATAAATTAGAGTCTATTTTAAATGGCGACTGCGATGAGGTGTTCGATGCTTTGCGAATTGCAGACCAGGCGGCGAAACTTGCCGATAGTTCATCAATATGACGAAAATCTTGTTACCAAACGACGATGCGCTTGAAATGGCGTGCGACATTTTAAAGAACGACGGTTTAACGGCAATACCTACCGAAACCGTCTACGGTCTTGCGGCGAACGCTTTTTCAGAGAAAGCGGTGAGAAAAATTTTCGAGGTTAAAAATCGCCCACCAGACAATCCCCTCATAACCCATATTTCAAACATGGATATGTTAGGGTTATTGGCGCGCCGTATACCTCATATAGCGTTGGTTTTAGCTGAACGTTTTTGGCCGGGGCCGCTCACCTTAATTTTGCCGAAATCAAAAAAAGTTCCACAAGGAACAACCGCCGATTTAGACAGTGTTGCTGTGCGTTTTCCCTGCAACGAAATTGCAGTCAAGCTGATTGAAAAATGCGCTTTTCCCTTGGCGGCACCGTCGGCGAATTTGTCAGGCTCACCCAGCCCGACAAAAGCCGCTCATGTTTATGACGATTTAAAAGGGAAAATTCCTCTCATAATTGACGGTGGCGACTGCTTACACGGCGTTGAAAGCACGGTTGTGTTGCCTTTAGAGGGTGAGAGAATTAGCATTTTGCGCCCGGGCGCAATCACGCAAGAAGAATTGTCAGCCCACGCAATTATTACAAACGGGGAGTTTTCAAGCAACGAAAAACCCATTTCACCCGGGCAAAAGTATAAACATTATTCACCAAACGCAAAGGTGTTCCTTGTCGTGACAGATGACAGCCAAAAATTTAAAGCCTATTGCCATAGAGAATACCAAAGCGGTGACTTAATTTTAACATACGGGGGAACCCCTGTTGAACAGGCGCGGAATTTGTTCTCAAAGTTGAGAGAATGTGACACAGCGGGGGCTAAACGCGTATTTGTACATTCCCCCGAAAAACACGGAATCGGGCTTGCTGTTTTCAACAGATTGCAGAAAGCGGCAGAAAAAACAGTATATTTGGAGTGATGGAATGTCTTGTAATATGATTGTCGGCATCACCGGAATATCGGGTGCAGGTAAAACAACGGCGTGCAATATGTTTTCTGCGTACCCTGATTTTCAGGTGGTAAATTGTGATGAACTCGCGCTTGAGACACTTGCGCCGGGGACTAAATGTTTTAGTGAAATTGTCGAATATTTCGGCGATTCGGTTGTGAAAAACGGCAAATTAAACAGAGTTGAAATCGGACGGCTTATATTCGGCGATGCTGATTTAAAACGTGGGTATGAAAAAATCATTTTTCCATATATTATCTATAAGCTGATAAAAATTACAGCTTGCAGGGCAGCACAAACCAAGAAAAATGTATTATTAGATGCCCCCACACTCTTTGAGAGCGGAGTGCACGACCTATGCGATATTATAATAAGTGTCGTTTCAGACGAACAACTTGCTCTCGAAAGAATTATGAAGAGAGACAACATTTCGCAAGTTGAAGCCAAAAAACGACTGTCAACACAAAAAAGCAAAGATTTTTTCCGCGAACATTCAAGTTTCGTAATCGAGAATAATTCAGAGCCTGAGAGTTTTAAAAGTGAGGTAAGAAAGTTGATAGCGAAAATAATATGAGAGTACGCAGACGCGCGAAAAAGCGAACGAAAATTGCAGTTTTTTTGTTAGTAATGTCAATAATCGTTATTATTTCAGTGGTTTTAAAGGTTGCCTACGTTTACCTTGAAATGCAGTACAGAATTATGAGCTACCCGTTAAAATTCACTGAGCTTGTTGAGTTTAACGCAAATGAGCAAAATTTAGACAAGTATTTAATTTATGCGGTTATAAATGAAGAGAGCAGTTTCAGAGCAAACGCCGAGTCTAATGTCGGCGCACGCGGTTTAATGCAGATTATGGAAGATACCTTTGATTGGATTAAATTCAGAAAGAGCGATAGCGAAGCTAAATTTTCTGACATGTATGAGCCGGATAAAAATATCGAATACGGGGCTTATTATATAAGGTATCTGCTGAATTATTTCTACGGCGATTTACAGCTTGCGCTATGCGCCTATCACGCGGGCCCTTCAAGCGTTGATTCGTGGCTTGCAAACCCCGAGTTTTCAAAAGACGGAATAAAATTAGACAAAATCCCCGAAGCGGCATCAGATACAGCACACTATGTCGATAAAGTAAACAAAGCATATAATACCTATATTAAAACTTATGCAAACAAGGAGGAATAAAAATGTCAGGTAAAGAAAATAAAAACAATATAGAAAACGTAAAAATCAAAGAGTTGAAAGAAAAGCTTTTCTTAAATAGAGAAAACTTAGGGCACAGCATGCCTACCGGCGACATTAGAAAAGCGGTTAAGTTCTGTGAAAAATACAAAAAGTTTCTTGATTTATCAAAAACTGAACGAGAAGTGGTTGACTATGCTGTTACCATTTTGAGAAGGGAAGGGTTCACAGAATTTAGAGAGGGTAAGCGTTATACAACCGGCGATAAACTGTTTTATCTTAACAGGGGAAAGGCGTTAGTTGCGGCTATAATCGGCAAAGAAGGGCTTGACAAAGGCGTTAACATCTTAGCTTCACACATTGATTCTCCGCGCATTGACTTAAAGCAAAATCCGCTTTATGAAGATGCCGAGCTTGCTCTGTTTAAAACACATTATTACGGTGGAATAAAAAAATATCAGTGGACTACCGTGCCGCTTGCTCTTCACGGCGTTATTGTCAAAGCCGATGGTACGATTGTTAAGGTGAACATCGGCGAGAGTGAAGACGACCCCGTGTTTGTGATTACCGACTTGTTGCCGCATTTAGCGCAACAGCAGTATAAACGCCCTTCTGCCGACTTGGTTAAAGGCGAAGAATTGAACCTACTTATCGGTTCTATGCCGTTCAGAAGTGGAGAGAGAACCAAAGAAAGCGATTTGGTGAAACTGAACATCATGAACGTTTTGTTTGAAAAATATGGTATTGTCGAGAGCGACTTTCGCTCAGCAGAGTTAGAGGCAGTCCCTGCTTTTAAAGCAACTGATGTCGGCTTTGACCGCTCTTTGATAGGCGCGTATGGGCAAGATGACAGGGTTTGCGCTTATACTACACTCATGGCAACAGTGGCTTGCAGAATCCCAACAAGAACAGTCGTTACCGTATTGGCAGACAAAGAAGAAGTGGGCAGTGACGGAAACACAGGGCTTAACTCACAGTTTCTTGAGCATTTTATAGAAGCGTTGGCAGAGGTAAAATCCGTTCCACTCAGAACGGTGCTTTTAAACTCGAGATGTATCTCGGCTGACGTAAGTGCGGCATTTGACCCCACTTTTGCTAATGTATTAGAGAAGATGAATGCCCCTTATTTAAACCACGGGGCGGTGTTGATGAAGTATACCGGCTCACGCGGGAAAAGCGGCACTAATGATGCGTCGGCGGAATATGTCGGCTATATTCGTTCATTGTTCGATGAAAATAATGTCAGTTGGCAGACTGGTATGCTTGGAAAAGTAGACACCGGTGGCGGTGGAACAGTGGCTAAATTTATATCAGCCCTTAACGTTGACACAATAGATGTAGGGGTACCAATGCTTTCAATGCACTCGCCCTTTGAAATAACCGCCAAAAAAGACATATATATGGCATATAAAGCGTTCACAGCATTTGCAAACAGCAAGTGACAATTGTCCATCGGGGGTGTCGGATTGACTAAGAGAAATAAATGGGCTTTGCGGATTATTGCCGTGGGAATGATGTTAATTGGGGTAACAATTCTTATGGACTTGCAGATTCGCCCTATAATTCTTAAAGCCGCCTCTTATCAATGTCAGGTTATGGCGGCAAGAATAATCAATCAAACGATGTTAGACGAATTGGGCGACAACTCTTATGACTATGAAAATTTAGTGTCACTTCGTTATGGAGAGGGCGGGGAAGTGCGTTCACTTGAAAGCAATATGCAGAACATGAACCGCCTTAAAGCCCAAAGCAATCAAGCAATAAACGAGGCAATCCGACAAATCGGCGAGAGCGACATACAGCTACAATTGGGAACCGTTTCGGGTGTCTATATGTTTCATGGCAGAGGGCCTTCAATCCCTGTTACCCTAACCCCCATCGGGTATGCACAAACAACGTTAATAAGCGATTTTTCTGCCGCGGGTATGAACCAGACATTACACAGAATAATAATGAAAGTTAAAGTTGAACTCTCGGCGATTATCCCCGGCTATACGTCGGCGGTATTAATTGAGCATGATTTTATAGTCGCGGAAACAATAATAGTGGGGAATATCCCCGAATCGTACACTCATATTATTTTGGGAGGAATTTGATGGCTGAAATAAACAAAGTGCAACGGCATGGCGAACTGTGCATGATTATAGAAAAGCTGAACAACGAGTATTATGTTTTGAATAATTCATCGGTCAGCGACTATGAATACGACAGGCTAATGGCAGAATTAAAAGAAATAGAAGAGGAATTTCCACTGCTTGTCTCACCGGATTCTCCTACTCAAAAGGTGGGGGGGCAAGCGAGTGCGTTGTTCCAAAAGGTGCAACACGCCGTTCAAATGGGAAGCCTGCAAGACGTTTTCAGCACAGAAGAACTGTATGAGTTTGACAAAAGGGTAAAAAAATTGGTTGACTCACCCGAATATGTGGTTGAACCCAAAGTTGACGGATTATCTGTGTCATTGTTGTATCAAAACGGCAAATTCGTCCGCGGTGCTACCCGTGGTGATGGTTTTGTGGGAGAGGACATCACCCAAAACCTACGGGAAATCCCAACTGTTCATAAAATATTAAAAAGCGAAAACATACCTGTTATTGAAGTTCGTGGTGAGGTTTTTATGTCGCATGAAAGCTTTAAAAAACTAACCGAACATCAAATTGAAAACAATGAACAACCAGCTAAAAATCCGCGCAACGCCGCCGCAGGAACCCTCAGGCAAAAAGATAGTTCAATTGTCAAAAGTCGTGGGCTTGATATTTTCGTGTTTAACATACAACAATTAGAAGGGCATAAAGTCAACAGCCATATTGAGTCGCTTGAATTTATGAAGAAACTCGGTTTTAAAGTAATTGACGGCTATAAGCACTGCAAAAACATTGAAGAAGTGATTGAAGTTATCGAACACATCGGCAAAACGAGGGCTGATTTTCCCTTTGACATTGACGGCGCGGTAGTCAAGGTTAATGCTTTTTCGCAACAAGAAGAGTTGGGGGCGACCTCTAAGTTTCCTAAGTGGGCGGCGGCTTTTAAATATCCGCCCGAAGAAAAGACAACAAAACTCTTAAAAATTGAGGTAAACGTTGGAAGGACAGGCTCTCTCACGCCGTTGGCGGTGTTTGAGCCGGTGTTGCTCTCGGGCAGCGTTGTCAGCCGCGCAACACTGCATAATCAAGACAGAATATCTCAACTTGACATACGTCCGGGTGATGTTATTACCGTCAGAAAGGCGGGCGATATTATTCCCGAGGTCGTTAACGTAATAAGTCATGCAGAAAACTCAACGCCGTTTTTGCTCCCCACATCTTGCCCGGCTTGCGAAACCCGTGCCGTACGCTGTGAAGATGAGGCGGTTACACGTTGCCCAAACATAAATTGCCCCGCCCAACTTTTGCGGAGCATTGAACATTTCGCATCAAGAAGCGCCATGAACATAGAGGGCTTGGGCGAAGCAATTGTCGAATTATTGGTCTCAAACGCCCTTGTTAAAACCGTTGCGGACTTATATCGCCTCACCAAAGAAGAGCTTTTGGGATTGGCTAATTTTAAAGATAAATCAACGGAAAATTTATTAACCGCCATTGAAAATTCAAAGCAAAGACCATTAGAGAAAGTCATATACGCATTGGGAATCAGAGGAATAGGTGAGCGTAACGCCACGCTTCTTGCCGAAAAATTTGGCACAATCGATGCTATAATGAACGCCGAACTTGAAGATTTAACGAAAATCGAAAAATTTGGCGGCATATTAGCGGTTAACGTCTTTAACGCAATGAGAGAGCCACATATGGTCTCACTCATCGGCGAATTAAAAGAGCTTGGTTTGTCGATGAGCTACACTAAAAAGCAAACGAGCAATGTTTTTGAAGGGCTTAAATTCGTTATAACCGGAACCCTGCCAACCCTCAGCCGCGAAAAAGCAAAAGAGCTGATTATCGAAAACGGCGGCAGTTGCGCAAGTGCGGTCTCGAAAAAGACAAGCTATCTGTTAGCAGGCGAAGCGGCAGGCAGTAACCTTAAAAAAGCCAACGACTTAAAAATCCCCGTTTTGACAGAGGAGGAGTTTTTACGGCGAGTTGCAGGGGTGGCAAATTAACTCACCCCTGATTCAACGGATTCTTCTCTATAGCGCGTCTCACTTGTTCATTTGCGACGTGCGTGTAGATTTGGGTGGTGTCGAGGCTTTCGTGCCCTAAAACCTCCTGCAAAGCGCGAACGTCAACCCCGTTTTGATACATCAGTGTTGCGGCGGTGTGGCGCAATTTGTGAACTGAAAAGCCCATGTTGTCAAGGTCGTTGGCTTTCAAAAGAGCCTCGATGACCTGTTGAACGCGGCGATTTGAAATTCTTTTGTTTTGTTTGCTCAAAAACAAGGCTTTTTCGTGCGTTAATTTACTGTTTTCTGCCACTAAACGCTCACGAAAATTTATGTATTTTTCATATGCGGCTATGCAAGCGTTGTTCATATAAATAATTCTTTCTTTGCCGCCTTTGCCTAATACCTTTATCGTATATTCCGGTGTCGGGGCAGGGAAGTCTGCTGCTGATGACTCGCCGCGTGAGATTTTTATGTCGGTGGTGTTAAGCCCCACCAATTCGCTTAACCGCAAACCGCAATTAAGAAACAGCGTTAAAATAAAATAATCGCGTGATTTCTTAATGTCGTCTGCTTTTGAATTGGTTAAGTTATTAAAACTATTTAATATTTTTAAAGCTTGTTCGATTGTCAAGTGTTTGGGCAATGTTTTTTTGGTATTGGGCAGTTCGAGTTTTTCCATGGGTGATATAGTGAACCACATTTTGTTATCAGTCAAGAACTTATAAAATTTTCTGAGTGCGACAGCACGCCGATAGCGCGCTCTCGTCGAGTTGCCGCGTTCGGTACTCATATAATAAAAAAACTCCATAGCGGTATTAAGAGTCGCTGATTTAACAAGCGATTCGTCTAAATCAGAAATGTCGATTTCATTAAAATCAATATTTGCCACCGGCGGCCCGCCATTTGCCACCGGCGGCTCGCCGGTTTTTAAGAAGCGCAAAAACATCTTCAAGTCGCTGTGATAACTTACAATCGTGTTATCAGAGCGACCTTTTATTGTTGACATATAAATCAGAAAATCCTTAAGATAATAGGGCGATATTTCGGCAATTTTAAGCTTTCTCATGTTTTTAGACATATCCTTTCTATTACCCCTACCCCCAATTGCGTATAATTCTAATTACACGCAATTAGGGGTAGGGATTTTCCCTATCTCAATTGTCAATTGTCAATTGTACATTGTCAATTGTTCGTCAATTGTCAATTGTACATTGTCAATTGTTCGTCAATTGTCAACTGACAAACCCTACAGCCATAACAAGATAATATTTCAAATAAGTCATGTCTGCTATGTTAAGCTTTTCGTCTTTGTTTATATCCATTGCTGCTAATTTGCCCGCTGTAAGGCTTGACTTTGGCGTTTGTCCTGTTAAAACGGCTTTGAGCGTGCTTAAATCTGTTGCATTAATCAGCCCGTCACCATTACAATCGCCGCGAATAAATTGGTCGCTGCCTAATTGTTCAAACTCGACTGTTGCGGTGTGTGGTGTTCTGATATTGGTGACAAAAATCCGCATACTGTTGCCGTTTTGTGGTGTGTCGTTTACTGCCCACTGTTTTACGCGGTAGCCCTGGGTTGGCTCTGCTGTAACTATGACAGTTGAGCCGCGCTCAACTAAGTCGCTGCTGTTTATTTCTCTGCCGTTTACTGTGACTTTAAGCCCTCCGTTGCCGCCGTTTACGCTAAAGTTAAAGGCAACCTCGGCGACGAACCCCGGCTCTAAATGTTCCGGCATTTCAACCGCCGCGCCTAAACCGGGCAACATGCCCTGCTCATACACCCACGGCTCAAGGTTAAACCCAACGGGAAAACCGCTTAAATATTCTAACTGTGCCGCTGTTTTGCTCTCGCCGTCAAGCATGATATTACCGCTGAACGCTGTGCCGCCGCCGGTTAAAATGCCTGAAAAGGCGAAGTTGTCGTTTAGAATGGCTGTGTTTGTGTTTTGTCTGAACCCTGCTATTCGTCCAACGTTTTCCCCGGTTGCTCTTACGGTGAAGTTCAGTGCTATATTGTTTTCGCCGGTTGTTATGGGTCTGATAAAGCCGAATATGCCGCCAACATAATTTTGCCCCTCTACCCTGCCGGTGGCGTAATTGTTGGAAATATTTGTGTTACCGTTACCGTTGGTTGGCGATGTGCCGGTGCTTCCTATCACGCCGCCGATATAATCAACGCCGCTGACATTCCCCATAGAATAGCAATTTGTAACGCTGTTTCTGTTAGCTGTAGAGCCGCCTATTGTGTTCCCCACTATGCCGCCCACGTGGGTTTGAGCCGTGATGTCGCTTAAAGAATAGTTTTCGTCAACAACAACGTTTGTTTGGGCGAGCCCTAAAATTCCGCCGACATAATTCGCGCCGTTTATTTTTCCGGTGGAGTGATTGTTTGTAATGAGAGCGCGTCTTTCTACAGCTCTGCCTTGAGCGTTGCCGACAATGCCGCCGACATATTCTTTACCGCTTATGTCGCCGTTAGCGTAATTGTTAATAACCCCGGAGCTTGAATGTCGAGAATCACTCCCCGTTTGAAGGTAGCCCACCACGCCGCCGACATAATCAGCGCCGCTGACATTCCCCCAACTGCCGGTGTCAATAATCATTGTGGAAAAGTTAATTTGCCCTGCAATGCCACCGACATAATCACCTTCACCGCTCACGTCACCGTGAGAAAAGCTGTCTTCAATATTTGCCGCCGCAACAACGCTGCTCTCGCCGCCAACAAAGCTACCTGCGACACCGCCGATGTAGCTGTTGCCGTTAACCGCGTTTAGCACAAGAAACCTTTCAATTGGCGTGCCGTAGGCAGAGCCGACAACGCCGCCCACATAAGTCTCGCCGCTGATTTTGCCAGCGGAATAACCACCGCTAATACCGCTTGAGTTTGTTGCTGTGCCGGAAAGATAGCCTGCAATACCGCCGACGTAATTCCCTGCCCCGTTGATATCGCCCTCGCTGTAACTGTCTTTGATTTGGGTGTAACCTTTGACGTTGCCGGAGTTGTTGTGCTGACCGTTATTGCCCGGTTGACCTGCCGCGCCTATTATTCCGCCGACGTAATCAATGCCGCTGACGTTTCCTGAATAACCGCTTTTAATAATCGTGCTTGCGTCCGCATCATTGGTTCCGCCCACGATATGCCCGACCACACCGCCTACGCGATTATTTCCGATTATCGAGCCGCTTGAATTTACGTTTCGGCTGTTTTCAATCCAAATACCGCGCCCTTGCCCGATTAAACCGCCGGTGTTGTTCTGCCCTTTAACCGAACCGTCGGCAGTGCTGTTTATTATTGTGCCGCCGGTGGCATTTGTGCCGATTGAGCCGATTAAACCACCTGCCTGCGCGTTGGCGGCAATTCGCGTGTCGCCTGCTTTCCCTTCTATTTCGCCACGCTGATTGCTGTCAAAAATGTTTATTACCCCTGCTGTTGAGCCTACAAAACCGCCTGTGAAAACGTTGCCGCCTTTTGAATATGCGAAAACGTCTGCGAACGCACCACTGCTGTTAATATTTAATACACCGCCCCTTGAGGTTGTGCCTTCAGAATTCCCAACCAAGCCGCCGGCGTATGCCGATTGTGCCTGTGTGGAACCGGTGAATTCGTCTGTGGCGTTAGGGTTAGAAACCGTCAAAGTACCCCTTTGCATATCCTTGTCGCCGAACCAATAGGAGTTGTTAATGTTCAAGATTGGGGGGATGACTGTGGTGGTTACGTTGACTGTCTGATAAAGCCCGATTAAACCGCCGGCGAATGAATTTGCGTTATCGTTGGAATTGGTATACATATGGTTTTTGTTAATGAGACTAATATTTCCGTTGAAGCCGGACGAGTTAATAGACTCTTCATCTCCGGCTGTGGCAAGGTAATAGAAGCCGAACAGACCGCCCGCATAACCGTTTGGGGTGGGGGATGATAAGAGTGTGCCTGTGCCAACAGAGTCTGACATTTTAGTTTCTTGTAGTATGGCGGTAATGTCTCCTGCATAATAAACATTGTCGAGCGATGTTCTACGACTGCTGTTTCCCACTATGCCGCCTGCATAAATTTGCCCCTGCTCTGTTAAAGCATAGATGTCGCCATCAGCGCGGCTGTCAATTATACCGGATATGGGGAAGTCAGAATTACCGATTAGACCACCCACGTATATCGGGTTTCTTCTGCCACTGCCGAAACCTGTGTTAACGGCTGAAATGTCGCCTTTATAATCGCTGCCCTGCACACTAAGAGAAGCGCGGCGTTGTGTAGTAGCGTTACCACCCGCAAACTCGCCGATAAGGCCGCCGACTCGCGTGCCGTTGTGAAGCGCGGTTTGACCAGTGCGTGTGTTTTGTAAACCGTTTGTTCGGGCGGTTATGTTCCCCTTTGCCCCACTTGAGTTTATAACAGCCTGAACGGTGTCATCGGCAAAAGCAGAAATATATAACTCGCCGATTAAACCGCCGGTGTAGTGTGTTATATCGTCCGTATTTCTACCCGATGAGGTGGTGGTGGTAAGGTTACCCTCATAATTTACGTTATTAAAGCTCGCTCGTGGGCTTACACCAATAATACCGCCGGTATAGGCAACGCCTTTATGTGTGTTTACGTTAATATCCCCTTTGCTGTAAGAATCGGTAATGAACGTTTGTAATGCCGTGCTTGAGTTTGCGCGCCCGACTAAACCGCCTGTATATAAGGGGAAAGGTTCTTCTACATTATGGGCGGTGTCGATAACCGAAATGTCACCGATATAACTGCACTCTTCAATAGTAAGAATATAGTTAAAAGAACCGCCATAACCGCTGGCACGCTGAAGTGAAGCGCGACCGATAAGGCCGCCCACTGCACAATCACCACGGCTGGCGCCTGTAAAGGAAATATCAGTGGTAACAGATATTCCACCCAAAAATTGATTTGATTTTAAGGTTAAATTTCCAACAAGGTCACCTGCCAAGCCACCTATTCTTATGGATTGTGCAGTGGTAGGACCTGAACTTAAAACATTCGCAATTATTTCGCCGTTGAAAACGCTGTTTATTATTTCGATGCCCTCGTTGTCTGGCGGTGAGTTGCTGGTGAATGAATTATTTCCGATGATTCCGCCTGCGTAGACAATTATGTTACTTTCTATTTTCATGCCGTCCACAATATTAACGCGGACATTGTCAAAGCTAACAGAGGTATCTGAGGAATATCCCAAAATCCCTCCTATACTGTCTGACGGGTTGGTGCCCACGCTTGTTGTTATGTTGGTTTTGCTCTCAAACTTTCCGGTGAAAGAACAGTCTTCAAAAAATACAACAAAGCGCGCTCCTGTACTAAAACGCCCGAACAAACCGCCAACGTCATTATATCTGCCAGAGCCTTGAACAAAAATGTCACCGTTCACATGAGCATTTTTGATAATAGGTTGAATATCGCACAATGTTGAAATAGCACCGCTTCGCAATCCATATAAACCACCCACAGATACCGCGCTTCCGTCGGTTGCGACAATATTTAAATTGCCGTTATAGTTTACGTTTTGCATAATTAAACTTTCATTATCTGCGTTGCCTCTATCCGTGCCACCGACAAGACCCCCTGCATGGGTGGTGGTGAAGTCTGCGGCTACTGTGATGTCGCCATCTGCACGTGTGTCCTTCATTTCGTTGACATTCCATCCATATCCGATAATTCCGCCCACATACGCTTGATTGGTGGCAGAGAAATCCGGTCTGGCTAAGTTCGCTGTAATCTTAACATCAGAGTAGACATTATCGGTGGACAAATTACAGCCGCGCCCGATTAAGCCGCCTATTGATATAGGGATGCCGCCTTGAGTGGCACCTTCGCGCGCAATTCCTTCAAATTCTGCCGTAATTTCGCCTTTTGCATAACTGTCATTAACTTGAGTCAAGCTTGTTGTAACTGAACTTTCTGATAAATACCCGATAAATTGCCCCGCCGCGCGAGATGCCGTAATGTCACATTCAGAGTAGCTGTTTTGTATTGTTACGTCAGCGCGAGAGTTTTCGTTTTGCCCAAGAAAACCGCCGGCAATATCGGTGGAAATATTTCCCTCGTTGAAGGAGTTTTTGATGGTCGTCGCCGAAAAACCACCGCTTAAGCCGCCGCCGTTAGCATTCGCTGTAATATTGCTTTTATTGTAGCAGTTTTCATACTCCGCGTTTATTCTCAGCGCGCCGGCAAGCCCACCGGTTTGACCGCCGAAAATGTTAGTGGCGTTAGAATAACACTTGTTAAATTTAATAGTGCCGTCAGAGAGTTGCACTGTTCCAATCAGCCCACCGACAAATCCGCGTGGAGTGTCTTCAAGCCAACTTTCTATAGTGTCGCCGGAATAATGCACATTTATGAAGTCAATGGGGCGCGCCCCAAGACTTCTGGCTTGAGCCATAATCCCACCGACCGGCCCGGCAGCGGTGCCTTTGTTTATTATTTTAATATCACCGGTTACGTAAGCGTTTTCGACTTTTACATAAGGTTCACTGTCAAGAATGCCACTTCCGTCAATACCTCCCACCATTCCCCCGGCGATAACTTGACTGTTGCCTAAATTTCCACCGGCAGTGTTCACATGAACGTTAACAGCTGAATAGCTGTCTTTTATATATGAAACCCCTGTGCCGGCAAAGCCGCCGACAGATGTTGTAGCAGAATTTGGTTGGATTAGATTAACGCTTAGAGCACCGGTGGCGAAACTGCGTTCAATTTTAGAGCCGCCGCCGCCATATGTTGCCCAACTTTGACCGCCGACAAAACCGCCCACATTTATCGATGGAGATCGAGAGTCGTCATAAGTGATTACCATGTTGCCGTTGTAGTAGCTGTCGGTTATGTCTACCCTGCCCGAGCCAACAAAGCCGCCAATATAGGGCCCGTTGACAAGGACTGTGACATTCATATTCACCGATGAGTAACAGTCTTTAAACGTCAATATATTTGTCTCGTTTGTGTTTGTGTTAACAGGTGCTGTTCCCACAAACGCGCCTGAAAAACGCTCGCTTGTGCTAATTGTGCCGTCGGCGAAGCAGTTTTCAAACGACACGCCGAACTCGTTAACCGTGGCAAAAAGCCCTTGAGAGGATACAGCTACATAATTTATTCTTAAATTTCTGACAGTAGCGTCGTTTGCAGTGTTGAACAATGCCGCGTTGCCATCGATATTGTTCCAGATAATGGTGTTGCCCCGCCCGTCTAAAGTCCCGCTAAAGGTAGCGTTAATCGGTGCCCACTCATCGGAGAAGACGATGTTGCCTGTTAAGTAATAGTTGCCTGCCGGGTCTAACCTGTCCTCAGCGGGTGTGTAGGTAGGTCTGAACTTTTCAAAGTCAGCCGCGCTTGAAAGCGCCGTGCCGCTTGGTGAGCCGACTAAGGGTTTTAGGAATTCGCCGGATTGCGCCACAGTCGGGACAAGGGCGGCAATCGCCTGAACGTCCGCGCCCACCTGCTCAATCGGCACGGAAAGCCCTGCATCGGGCAAGGTGAAATTGTTTTCGCCCTCTTGTGCAAAAACGGGGGTGAGTGTCGCAGGGATAGATAAAGCAATAGCGACAGCCACGAGCATTGATAAAAACTTTTTCATAATTACCTCCAATATGAACAATTAAATAAATCAACTCTAACTCTTATTATACACTATAAACCTTTATTTGTCAATTTATTTAAAATGTTCATTGATATGGCCGTGCCTTTCAAACCATCACATCAAAAACCCGCCTACCATCATCAAATTCAACCCATTTTTCCCAACGCTCTTTATTAGTTTCTTTACGAAAATCAAAGGTAATCAAGTAGCCTTCTTTTGCGTTTTTAGCAGACATGTAGTCTAACAATTGTTCATAACCTTTCTTTTTATATTCTTCACCGCGCCAGATTTTCAATTCTATTATAAATTGCTGTTGATTATAATCTACAACAATATCCATATTCCGCGAATTGCGAGTCTCTGTCTCAAAATGATAGAATCCCACGCCATTTATAAGTGGCTTTAGGTGATACAAAAACAGCAGTCGCCCGTGTCTTTCAAGAAACTCGATGTCTTTTTTGTTGTAAACTTCGTAATAATGTTGCGCGAATTTTCTAATACACGTTTCCATGTCGAACTGCTTGCCGTTTACAACATCTTCCACTTCCGAACCGGTTTTGGTCTGTCTTTTAATTTCTTCTTTAGATATAAAATACTCTGTAATTTGTATCTCAAATATTTTGTTGGAGACCACAGCTTTGTTATCTCTTTTTTCTATATATCCGTACATATTGCCCAATTCTATAATAGTGTTCAACCAGTTAAATCCTATTCTTCTGCCGGTGATTACTAACTCATACATTAACTCCGAAAGTTCCTTGTTGTTTTCTAAATTTTTACGTAAGTCATCAAAAAGCGTATTACTTTCTTCTAACAAGATTTTAACCGCTTCTTGTACACCTTTGCGGCTCCAATCTTGCTCTAATTCTTCATCGATGATTTTACAAAGCCTTGTCACCAAAAAAGGATAACCACTTGTGTAATCGTATATTTCCTGTGCTATTTCGGTTTTATTCATTCCCAATGAGTGTTCGCTTTCGTAATCAAGCAGCATAGTTTCAATCTCTTGCGCGCTGAACGACATATCAACGTTAAACTTAGCCGCTATGTTCCAGGGTGAGTTATAAATCCCTTCGCCACTTGATTGGGTGTGGGTTCCGGCTGTTATCATTTTTTGTTTGATATTCTTTACGTCATGCACCCCTGCTAAAATCACGCTGTGAAATGTGGGGGTGTTATTTCCGTTGCGTTCTAAAAATTTAGCTCTCAACAATCCCAAAAAATGCAGGAAAATCCGGTTATTGCTCGATTTATCAACTTCGTCTATTAATAAAACGACTTTATTGTCTTTGCAAATGTTTGTTATACGTCTCCCTAATTTCGTAAAATCGGTTACTTCATCATTTGACCAGATAATATTTGCGCCGGGATAGACTTTTTGCGTTGCCTCATCTAATCGTTCTAATAATACATTACAAAAATTCGGCCCCGAAGAAAACATCTCATCTTCAGCATCCTCAAAGCTGGTTTTTATACATACGTATTCGGATTTTAACGCTTCTTGAAGTAGGTAAAGCGTTGTGGTTTTTCCGTATTGTCTGGCGCGGTTGATAGTGAAGTAACATTCTTCATCGACCATTGCTTTAATTTTATTTAACTTTTCGCTTATATCAACCATGTAGTGCTTATTTTTAACACAGTTGCCGGTTACATTGAATTTACGCATTGTTTATTCTCCTTGTCTTTTATTTTTTGTTGCTATAAGTTGGTACAAAGCAGTTACTGCGCTATTTGCACGGTAACTGCTTTGTATATTATTTGTTATTATTTCTGTGCTAATTTTTCGTAGTATTCGACTAAGCCGGCAAGATAATCGTATTTTTTCTTTGCATCTTTTGCGGCACGGTCGAACAGTTGGGTTGCCCTTTCGGGGTTAGCGCGCATGAGTGAGCTGTATCTTGTTTCACGCATGATGAATTCTTTATAGTCTGTGCTTGGGGCTTTGCTGTCAAGCGAATAAGGTGACTTTCCTTCGGCTTCAAGAGCAGGATTGAATCTGAATAAGTGCCAGTAGCCCGATGTGACGGCATCTTTTTCAACCTGTTTTGAAATTGCCAAACCGCCTTTAATATAGTGGCTTATGCAAGGCGCGTAGGCGATAATGAGTGACGGCCCGTCATACGCTTCAGCTTCGACAATCGCTTTAATGCACTGGTTCATGTCAGCCCCCATTGAAATTTGAGTGACATATACGTAGCCATATTGCATTGCTATTTGCGCTAAATCTTTCTTCTTGGTTTCCATGCCGCCGGCGGCGAATTGAGCGGTTGCTCCGACAGGTGTTGCTTTTGATGCCTGCCCACCGGTGTTTGAATAGATTTCGGTGTCGAATACCATGAGGTTTACATTCTCACCGCTTGCGAGAACATGGTCGAGTCCGCCGTAACCGATGTCATAAGCCCAACCGTCGCCGCCGAACATCCAGGTGGATTTTTTGGCGATAAACTTTTTAAGTTTGAGAATGTCGTTTTTGAGTGGGCTTGATGATTTTTCAAGAGCGGCGAGCAATTCATCTGTTGCTTTGAGATTGGCACTTCCGTCTTTATCGGTTTCAAAATACTTGTCAACATAGGGTTTAAGAGCTGAATCAGACGTTCCTAACTCTTTAATTAATTTTTGAGCTCTTTTTCTGAGTGCATTTTGAGCTAAAGCCATGCCGTAACCAAATTCAGCAGTGTCTTCAAACAGCGAGTTAGCCCATGCAGGCCCCCTTCCCTTCTTGTCCACGGTGTATGGGGTTGAAGGAGCAGAGCCGCCCCAAATTGAGGAACAACCTGTAGCGTTGGCGATGTACATTCTGTCGCCGAACAGTCTCGTAATAAGGTTAGCGTATGGGGTTTCGCCACAACCGGAACAAGCACCTGAGAACTCAAGCAACGGTTGTTTGAACTGCGCGCCTTTAACCGAAGAAACTTTGAATTTGTCAAACACTTCGGGCTTGTCGGAAACACCCATGCAATAAGCAAACACTTCTTGTTGAGGGTGTTCAACTTGACTGTCAAACGGCACCATTTCTAAGGCTTTATTGCCTTTTTTGCCGGGACAGATATTAACACAAACTTCACAGCCTGTACAGTCGAAAGGCGACAAAGACAACGAATATTTCAAGCCCGGCAGACCGTTTAAATCCATGGTCTTTGTGGCGGCAGGAGCTTTTGCTGCTTCGTCGTCGTTTAAAACAAACGGACGAATTACCGAGTGAGGGCAAACCATAACGCATTGGTTACATTGAATACAGTTTTCGGTTTTCCAGTCAGGGATAGTAATGGCAATTCCTCTCTTTTCATAAGCGGCAGAGCCTTGTGGGAATGTGCCGTCAGCCATGTGCTTAAAGGTAGATACAGGCAGGGTGTCGCCGTATTGAGCATTTACGGGAATCAGAATGTCGTTCACAAAATCGACTAAATCTTTTCTGTCGCCGCTTGCTTTAGGCAAAGGAAGTTTTCCGCCAAGTTGTCCCCACGAATCGGGAACGTCAACTTTAACAAAATCAGTACCCCTGTCAATCGCCGCGTAGTTCATGTTAACAATCTTCTCACCTTTGCTGGAGAATGATTTTTTAGCTGCCTGCTTCATATAGTCAATCGCTTCGTCATAAGGAACAATCGCGGCAAGTTTGAAGAAAGCGGATTGCAAGATTGTGTTTACTCTTCCGCCGAGCCCGATTTCTCTTGCTATGTCAATAGCGTTGATTATATAGAAATTAATGTTGTTTTTGGCGATGTGCGCCTTAACAGGGTCCGGTATTTTTTCTTCAAGCTCGTCAACTCCCCATTGACAGTTGAGCAAGAACGTGCCACCCGGCAATAGGTCTTGAACCATGTCGTATTTGTTTATATAAGAAGGTGTGTGACAAGCAACAAAGTTCGCCTTTTTAACAAAGTATGTGGATTTGATTGGAGACTTTCCAAACCTTAAATGGGAAATGGTAACGCCACCCGATTTTTTCGAGTCGTAAGAGAAATACGCCTGGGCATACATGTCTGTGTGGTCGCCGATAATTTTAATCGAGTTTTTGTTCGCGCCGACAGTGCCGTCCGCGCCCAATCCCCAGAATTTGCAGGAAGTTGTTCCGACAGGCGTGGTATCGGGGTTCTCGTCAATCGAAAGTGACAGATTGGTAACATCATCTTCGATTCCCACTGTGAATTGCACTTTAGAAGTGTTTTTGTAAATGGCAATAACATGAGCCGGGCTGAAGTCTTTAGAGCCTAAGCCGTAACGACCGCCGAAAACAGCCGCATCAGAGAATTTGCCCGCACGTTTGAGTGCCGCGACAACGTCAAGATAAAGCGGCTCACCCAACGAACCTGCTTCTTTAGTTCTGTCAAGAACGGATATTTTCTTAACGGTTGAGGGAATGGCATCCACAAAACTGTCAACGCTGAACGGGCGATAAAGACGGACTTTAACCAAGCCGACCTTCTCTCCTCTTGCCATGAGAAAGTCAATTGCCTCTTCAATGGTATCACAACCGCTGCCCATTGCCACGATAATATGCTCAGCATCGGGAGAGCCGTAATAGTTGAAAAGTTTATAGTCAGTTCCGATTGCCGCGTTAACCTTGTCCATTGTTTTTTGGACTGTTTCGGGCATTGCGTTGTAATAGGGGTTACAGGCCTCACGCGCCTGGAAGAAGATATCGGGGTTTTGCGCCGTCCCGTGGAGTACCGGTTGTTCGGGATTTAACGCTCTGTCACGGAAAGCATCTATGTCGTTTTGGTCAACTAATTTTTTAAGTCCCTCGTTATCCCACGCACCAATTTTTTGAATTTCATGCGATGTGCGGAACCCGTCAAAGAAATGCAAGAACGGAACTCTGCCTTTTAAGGTTGCGATGTGCGCTACTGCCCCTAAATCCATTACCTCTTGCGGATTGGTAGAGCAAAGCATTGCATAGCCTGTCTGACGGCAAGCATAAACGTCGCTGTGGTCGCCGAAAATTGACAGTGCGTGTGATGCTAAAGCGCGCGCCGACACATGTATAACGCTCGGCAAAAGCTCACCCGCGATTTTAAACATATTCGGAATCATAAGCAAAAGCCCTTGAGACGCGGTGTACGTAGTAGTCAACGCGCCGGCAGCCAAAGAGCCGTGAACCGCTCCGGCGGCCCCCGCTTCAGACTGCATTTCGACAACTTTCACCTGTTCGCCGAAAATGTTTTCCCTCCCGTCAACCGCCCAACGGTCGGTAACTTCAGCCATAACCGAAGACGGTGTGATGGGATAAATGGCAGCCACCTCGGTAAACGCATATGAAACGTGACCCGCGGCGGTGTTTCCATCCATCATTATTTTTTTTCTTGCCATAATAGATATCATCCTCCTTATAAATTTTAAACACAGACATTATAACACATTTAGTAATATTTGTAAATTGGCATATTACACGAAAAATTTGCCATATGTTTGGCAGGGGTTGATTTTTGGCTCTATATTCACGTTTTTTATTGTGTAATTTTACAGATTTCTTAAAAAATAATACTGAATTTTGCTATTTTCAAATAAATTTTCAAAAAAAGCTTGCTTTTTTTTTTTTTTTGTGCTATTATTGATACACTATTAAAAACTTTGAAAGGAATTTCAGATATGGCAGACACAAAAAAAACACCCGTTAAACCGACGGCAAAAGAAACACCCGTTAAATCGGTAGCAAAAGAAACACCTAAAGTAACAAAACCTCAACCCGCAGCAGAAACAAAACCGGCGACAAAAGCACTGACAAAACCTCAACCCGTAGCAGAAACAAAACCGGCGGCAAAACCGCCTGCAAAGAAAGAGACTCCTGCTAAAAAAGAAACAGCCGCCCCGAAGGCGACAAGAAAACCTAAGGCAAAAGAAATTACTCTCGACACTATTACCACAGCTTTGTGGAAAAAGTTTGAGAAAGCCGATGTTTCTAAGGTTGACGGCGTTATTGCCGTTCAAGTTCACATTGACAACCTCGGAATCTTCTTCGTTGCAATTCAAAACGGCGAAAAACACATCTTGCCGACTGAGTATTATGACAGAGACGGAACTTTGTGTTGCACAGCCGATAACGCTATGGCAATCGCAAAAGGCGGCTTTGACTATATGGCGGCAATCAACAGCGGTGCTATTAAGTATCAAGGTGACGTTACTAAAGCGTTGATTTTAAAAGAATTTTTCTTATAGCCTTTCCGGCCCCCTTAACGGGGGCTGATTTTTACTGTGTGGAATTTTTTCGGAGGTACGTAATGTTAGCGAAATATAATATGAGCGTTGAGCAAAATATATTTGTTGCAAAACGAAATATTGTTGATTATATCTGGAAAAGCGCGAATTTTGAGGGAATTGCTGTAACTTATCCTGAAACAGACAATCTATATAATGGTATAAATGTAGCGCGATTAGACATTGACGATATAACTACGGTAAATAATCTTAAACACGCGTGGAAATTCGTACTGGAAAATATAGAGCACCCCATAAATTTTCCCTTCATCTGCAAGATAAACCAATATGTCGGGAGCAATCTTATTTACAACGCGGGCTTTTTGAGAAATGTGCCTGCAACCGTTGGGGGGACAAATTGGAAACCCACCCTGCCGATTGAATCACAAATCAGAGAAAATATAGAGGATATTTTAAGCATACCAAGCCCTACCGACAGGGCTGTCACTCTTATGCTTTACGGCATGAGAAAGCAAATGTTTATTGACGGCAACAAGCGCACTGCCATGCTCGCCGGCAATCATATCATGATTTCCAACGGCGTGGGGATTATATCTGTGCCAATTGAAAAGCAAGAAACTTTCAAACATATGATTATAGAATTTTACGAGTCTGACAATATGGAGCCGGTTAAAAAATTCGTTTATGATAATTGCATTGACGGCATGGATTTTAGGGCTATATAAAATGGCGATATTAACTTTTCGATTAACTATTAAGTATTCAAAAAATATGTCGATATAATAGATAATATTATTTTAAAAAAGAGGTGTGAAATTTATGAAAAATAGAAAAATCGGAATGTTTACAGCGTTTATGCTGATTTTCGCTGTGCTTATGTCAACGCCCATTTATGCCGTTGATAATGCTGATTATTCCTATGGGTACTTTGATGAAAATGGTAATGTGGTGGTCGTGAGTGGCGAACAGGCGCGCAAGTTCTTCCTCGAAACTCAAAAAGAAAACTCCGAAAGTTTTAAGTTTGAGGAAGTAAGCCCCGATTGGCTTGATGTCTTGGGGCTGAAAGAGAGGCCTGTTTCTGCCTTTAACACTGCAAATCCCACTTTGAATGAGATGTCAGAGTGGGGTTTAAGAAACGCCCTTTTGGGTAATTTTAACTTCTCGTTCAGCTCGCAAAAAGCCCCTAAGCTCGCTTCTGTCATGGAAAATATCTATACCTATTATCCCCATTTTTTTGGAATGGGTATGCAGAGTTCAAACGGCGTTATAATGCTTACTATCAGCATAAACACAAGCTACATCGCGCAAGAGTTCACGGAAACCGTGAATTTTCCCGTTCCCGGTATAGACTTAGCCACCACAAATATGGAAAAAGCTAAGGCTATTAACGATGCAATCGCCTTGCACGCCACCTATGATGAAGAATCTTTCAGAAACCCCGAACAGTGGGACAATACCCGAAGAACCGTAAAAGGGCAACACGCGCTAAATATATACAGAGACAAAACGGCGGTCTGTGCAGGATACGCTAACGCCTTCTCGCTTTTGGCGTTTTATCACGGCATTAACGCCCCCGGCATAAGCGGCAACGCAGGCGGCGCGCACAGATGGAATTGGGTGCTTTGTGATGAAACGCAAACTTACTATCTCGTTGATGTCACCTGGAATGATGCAGAAAGAAACGGTGATACAACTTCAAGCGGCATAAGCTACGACTATTTTTGGCAATCTGATTTAACCGCAAGAAGCTACGGGACTTTTGCCGCAAGACGTTGGAGCAAAGACATTGATGCCTTCATAAAACACGTTAACAGCGCGCCCCCTGCATCTGTCGAAATTTTCAGTGGGCGAACAAAAATCTACGACAATACCACCTCAACAAACGCCCCTTTGACTTTATGGCTCGGCGGCGGCAGAGCAACCTCATCATCGGGCGGTATTGCCACCACAAATCAGGCTCAACTCGCGGCATTTGAACAACAAGGAACGCTCTTCTTCGACAACGCAAGGTCAAGACAAAGGGCATGGGCCATTACCCAAAACCCAACTCAACGCCCGCCACTTAACGGAAAAAATTACTTAAGCGACAGAAGCATTGCCAACGTAAGCGGCGGAAGAGTAACAGCAACCTCATCAGGAACCGCATATCTATGGTATATTCAAAGGGGTGATAATATTGGGTGGAATGACTCGGTTTTAGGCCCTATAACCGTTAACGTAAGGATTGCCCCTAACAATATCACATTATCCTCAACCGATAACTTCAGTGCGACAACGGGAGTCACCGGAAGAGGAACCAATTCGGGCAGCGTAAAAGTGGGCGAAAGCATAAGACTTTATCTAAACGCGTTTCACAAGGGCAAAACATCAACGATAGTAAGCCCTGCCGACACCACATACACAGTCGCTTTGGCGAAACCGACAGATGCCGCATTCGTGCGCATTGAAGGAGGAGTCCCATTAGGCAAAGGCTCAACCCTTTTTGATACAAGTGCGTTAGGGCAAGGCGGCATTACAGTGAGAGCCCTCTCAGTACCCGGCAGAAACAAAGGCACCCCCTCTGTAAGAGTAGCAATGACAGCAACCTGCAACGAAAGCGGCAGAGTAGCACGGTTTAACTTAACGGTAAACGGAGCTTAAATTTAAAGTCGAAGTTCACAAAATGAACTTCGACTTTTTATTAGTTTGTATGCAATTCTTTTGGCACGCGCAAAGAGATTTTTCCGCTACATTTGCGCCGCGCCATCGCTTCTTCAAGACTTATGGTGCTATTGTCGGTTTCTGCTTCAATTTCCGCTAACATTTTTAAATCCCACTCGTCCGGCTTAACAGTCGGTGTTGCTTCGACTCTTCTTAAAAATTCTTCGATTGAAATTTTTTCCATTATTATCACCCTTTCTTATAAGCATCTCCCCGTGTACTGATTTTTGTCACGGTTATTACATGTTCACCCTTAATATAAGTAAAAATTATTCTGAAAGGCGGTATTTTTAGACGATATTCGTTTTTACTGCCTTCTAATCTTTTTATATCGCCTTGCCAAAGCTCTAAGCCCAATAATGCGTTAATTAGCTTATTATGTATGTTTTGAGGGCATTTGTTTAAATATTTATCGGGTTGTTTTCTTAATTTAACTTGCATTTTAACACTCCTATCTGCATATATGATAGCACATTTAAAGCTTTTTGTCAACAGTTATTGACAAGTTATGTTTTTAGGTGTATAATTGATAAAATAAGGGGGGTTGTTTTATGAGAATTATTAAAATTGAAAGTATCAATCGTCGGCTTAAAAGTGCCGCAGAATTTATAAACTTTTGCGAAGAGGAGTATACCGCACAAATTACCTTAGTTGCTCAAAAGGCGGCGGCTCACGCCGACATCAGCCCTATTGTGTTGTTGTCGGGACCATCCGGTTCGGGGAAAACAATATCATCGCTTAGGCTGAAAGATATGCTTGCCCGATTTTCACACCCAGCTAAGGTTATTTCGATGGACAACTATTTTCTTTCTCACAACGACCCTCGAAATGAGGTTGACGAGGATGGCAATCTCGACCTTGAATCGCCCTCACGAATGGATAGAGACTTAATCGGGCAACATATTCAAGCCCTGCTTGAATGTAAGGAAATACACATTCCACACTTTGACTTTAAAACGCAACAAAGTTTAGCGGGCGAGACCTGGCGCCGCCGTCCGGGCGAGAGCGTAATATTTGAGGGGATTCACGCGCTTAACCCCACCGTGACCGGCGCGGCTTCAAACGAAAGCGTGGGGGTTTATGTCTCAGTTCGCACTAGGATTGAAACCGCCGAAGGAGAATTGCTCCACCCGTCAAAGGTGAGATTGGCACGGCGTTTTGTTCGCGACCGCCTGTTCAGGGGAAGAAGCCTTGATGAAACTTTCAATTTTTTCAGTAATGTCGAGCTTGGTGAAGAAAAGTACATTATGCCCTATAAAGAAAGAGCGAAATTTGACATAGACACCTTCATTCCGTATGAGCTTTGTGCGTATAAAAGCGTTTTATCAAAAGACTTAGACTCTCTTTTAAAAACAGATGATTATTCCCCTCAAATGAAAACACTCTCAACTGTTTTAACACAAGTCGGAAACGTTGAACACGCCCTAATCCCCGACAATTCGTTAGTGAGAGAGTTTATTGGTAATTAAATATTTTATAAGATAAACAGAATAGTAGGGGACGGGCAAGCCCGTCCCCTACATAACTGTCAACTCTCAATTGTCAACTGTCAACTGTTCGTCACTCTTCCATTTGCTTGCTGAAATACATGGCGGCGGCATTTACGAGTGCGGTTTGTTCAGGGGTTGCGTATTCGTGCCCGTCGCTTGCCAACATAATTACTGCACCGCCCACGTCACCTTGAGTAACTATCGGCGTGCAAGCTATAGCGTATCTGTCTACCCCTTCAATAGGAGTTAGTCGTTTGTCTTCATAAGATTTATAGACATGGCTTTTGCGCTGTTCTATTAAATCTTCAAGTGAGTTAGACACCCTTCTCTCTAACACCTCTTTTTTTTGTATGCCTGAAGCGGCAATTACGTGGTCGCGGTCACAAATCACGGTGGGACAACCTCCAATTTTTGACAAAACCTCGGCATATCGCGTTGCAAAATCCGTGATTTCGCCAACCGGTGAGTATTTTTTAAATATTACCTCCCCATCGACATTTGTGTATATTTCAAGTGGGTCGCCCTCCCTAATACGCATAGTCCGTCTAATCTCCTTAGGGATAACAACCCTCCCTAAATCGTCTATTCTCCTTACAATTCCGGTTGCTTTCATATATAATAACTCCTTTGAAATTTAATTCAATATTGATAGTATTTGTAAATTAAGGGAGTATATTCAAAGAAGTTAATTCTGATTTTTTTAAATAAATTACCAAAATTTAATTAAAATATTGACATTTTAAGCTAAATGGTTTATAATTGTTTTATTAGAATGTCTTGTTTTCTTTTAACGGCTTTTCGTGCCTTTATTGCTTCCTTTGCAAGTGTCGAAACCTTGTCCCAATCGTTGCTTGAAAGTCTATACTTCCCGAATAAACTCTTACTCGCCATTTCGGTGATGTGCGACAATCGAAAATGCAGTATGTCAACGGTGTCTTCGGGTGCCAAATACAGCACAGTGGATTTGAGCGTGTCAAATTCCTACACGGGCAGACCGTGCGAAACTTGCTGACAGAGCCATAATGATAGCCACGATTTTCCGACTTTCGGACTGCCTGCAAGTACAGCCAAGCCTGTCGGTAAAAGCCGCGAAACGATGAAGAGCGGCGGTTCGCAATCGAGTGCGAGCAGGGTTTTGCTGTCGATTACGGACAGCGAGGTGAAGTTTTGGGTCGTGTTGAAAAACTTTAAAAAAAGTCTTGTAAAACATATAGAAATATACTACTCCACCTTGATGATTTTGCTCCCACGTAATTATCGGTTATAAATCTGGCAATAACAGCTTTGCTAATTTCCGCATATCGGTATAAATTAACTACGCTTTTCCCCATAGACACCTTTTTTAATCGCTTGTAAAGCCGTCTAAATGTATCATTATCTCGCCCTCCACACTCCCAGTCGATAAGTTGACCGGTATCGCGGCAATAAGAACCGCACGCCGTTAGCCGCAATAAATTGCGGACGGCTGAGCGAACCTTGAAATCTGCGGATTATAAGCTTTCCATATCCAACACTGTTTTTTTAGAGTGGATAAAATGCCACATTTCATCGAGCTCAACTATCACAGCCTTGGATTTAGGTTCCGGTTTTTCATAATGCTCTTCGGCGAATTCCCTTATCCAACGATACACGGCGTGTAGGTCGGTTTTGGTTAATTTCGCAATAGTGCGAAACGACAACCCAAATAAATAGAGAATTATCGCAAACCTTTTTGTTTTTTCCGGTCTTCCGTGGTGGCGATTAGGTTGAAATTGGCAACCGCAATCTTTGCACTTGAAACGCTGATTTCCATTGACTTTACCCGCTTTAACAGTTTTCGGGCTTTGGCATTTTTTACAACGTGTAATTTTGATTTTCATATAATATCAACTCCTTTGCCGATATTATATCATACTTTAATTATTTTGTCAACACCTCCGACGAGTTTAGACAGACAAAAGCAAAAGGGAACACTAAGTGTCCCCTTTATAATTTCTTGCAGTAGAGTCTATTCAGACGTAAATATAGTGCCGACAGAAAGCCATTTACCGTTTCTTTCCCAATGAAATGTGCTAACCGCCACAAACATTCCATTGCCATAACAAAGTGAATTTACTGTAACGGGAATCTCTAAAATCTCAATAAGTTCTTGCTCGTGTAGTTCAAGTTCAAGCCCTTCAATAATGCTTTGCTTAAAACCGTTGTCCTCAACAATGCGCCACTCTAAACCGTCATTTGATACTCCTGCTATTGTATAGCCTTCTTGATACCTGTTCATTACAACAAAAACACCGCCGCCATAAGCAATTGAATTCCATACTGTTCTTCCGGTAAATCTTATAGCAGACCAATTAACTGCATCTTGTGATATCAATACGTCCGCGCCTACTTCTGAAGTTATTGCAAAAATATACAAACCTTCGCCATAGCAAACATCATATGGTGTGCGGAGAATTCTCTGCTCTTGCAAACTCCAATTATATCCATCTGTTGATGTAATCACATAAGCACCCCAATTGACATAAACAGCGGCAACAAATAAATCGTTCCCATAACCGATGACATCAATTCTATCCAAGCCTTCGGGAAGTTCGGCGTTAGACCAGTTTATTCCGTCCGTTGAGATTATTATGGTTGGGTATGAATCATAATAATCCACATAGGCAGAATACAACTTTGTAGCAATAGCAACAAACATTCCTTTACCATAAGTGATTGAATTAATTCCGACTATTCCATCGGGGTTTTCTCTTTTTGTCCACTCAATTCCATCGTGTGAAGTCATTATGATGTAGTCGTTTAACTGACTATCAAATTCATGATATACCCACCCAATGGCAACAAACATTCCTTTGCCGTAAATGATTGAATCCCAGTAAATATCAAATTCACCGTCTAACGCTTGCGCTTCTTTCCAATCAATGCCGTTTATAGAGGTTGCTATGGTATTATAGCCAACCGCTACAAATTTACCGTTACCATAACAAACTGAATTTAAACCTTCTCCGATTTTTTCTCTAAATTTCCAATCGTCACCCCGTGCAGTTTGCGATTCCATCAAAACTCGCTCAAGAACTTCCCCGTCAAAATAGACAATTCCCTCAATAACGTTAACGGTTTTACTCAAATCTTTGTAGCCTTCTTTAGTCAACACAAGTATATATCTGCCGTCCGGCAAGTCGAGAATTAACTTGCCTTCTTCATCAGAAATCATGGTGAAAGAACCGTCAAAATCGGGATAAAGTTCGCCAAAAACAAGCACATCATCCATGCTGTGCAATTTAACCTCAACATCTGCAATAAAGTTTTCCTCGTCATCGTCTGACACTCGCACTGTGTTTTGTAAACTACCGCTGTTAAAAGCTAATGTTTTTTGTATAGCAAGAGTCCGGTTTGCCGTGACATTGACTTCAATGTCAGTAGTAGAAAATTCAGTCGTTGTACCTCTTTCTGTTAAAGTATAACTGATTAGATAGCGACCTTCATCTTGAAAATATAATCTGTAAAACCCTTGCGCAACATCAAAAGCGTAGCCCGTATATTGAGAAAGTCTGCCGCTACTATTTCTTTGTTGAACTTGCACCCAAAAGTCATAGCGCACATTTTTGATTATTCCACTTCCGAACGACACCCTGTTTAAGTTATTAGAGTTTTTATTATCGGTATAATCCCTTGAACGACTACCGCCTAATCGTTCGTTATCAAAATAAACTCCACCAAAAACGATTGCGCGCGGTGGGGTAAGCGTGGTAGTTCGGGCGTTTTCAGCTGTCTCAACAGACTCAAGAGCGTTTACCATTCTAAGTTGAGTTGTAGAGCCTACAAAATTCGGTCCGGCGCTAAAATTAATTCTCATGATTATTCGTTTCACTTCAGTCGCTCTTATATTAGGATTTACCGAGTACATCAGCCCGGCAACGCCCGAAACAATTGGCGCGGAATAAGACGTGCCGTTAGGGGTTCTGTAGATGGATGCGGCGTTAGCGGTGTCGGTAGTCAAAATTTCAACCCCCGGTGCCCAAATATCCACTCTGGCAGCACGATTGCTGAAAGCAGCTCTGCTATAAAAAACGTTGCCAACTCTCACACCGTCCGCGCCGGTATGATTATCGTTATTGGCATTAAAAGCCACGCCGCAGTCTAAAGCCCCCACCACAATAATGCGATTGCGCACAGCGGCAGTGTTTATATTGTTCAGATAACTGTTGAATTGAGCGTTGACATTACCGCTAACTATATTTTCGCCTATCCAGGTTAGTTTTAGTTGACGATTGTTCCAGGTTTCTCTTATAGTGTCGTATCTTGTTCGTGCTTGATTTCTTGTCGCGCCATTAGGCATAGCGTTAATTGCGTTTCTTGTAGCCGTGAAAGTGGCTTCTATCTGCTCGTCTGTCGAGGTTGCGGTTAATGCTGGCACGCCTAAATTAAAGGTAGTAATTAAACCATTTAAAGACACTATAGTATCCGCACTTTCTCTTACCACCGCCCTCAATGTTGCATTATCTGTCACAGGGGCGAAGCCGTATCTTGCCCATTTTTCAAAGTCTTCTCTTTGTGCCGTTCCGGCAACGCCATCGAAACGTAAATTGCCAACGCTTGCAACGGTGCTTGTGGTGGGTAGACGATAATACTCTTTATTATTGTTATTCCCTGCCGCGGTGACGATTACGAAATTGTACCTTAAGTTTATAAGCCTTTCCAAAAACACTGACAACGATTGCGAGCCTCTGTCCAAATCGTTAAGCGCCGCTGCGTTTCTTCTCGAGGCGGCGAAGCCCATAAGATGAGAGGTACCCATGCTATAATTTATAACCTTTGCCCCTTGCCCTATTAAATGAGAAAGTCCGGTTCTAAGAGCCATTAAAGAGTTGGCGTTTTCTGTGTAATCTGACCCATCGGCGGCGGTTGTATTCTGCCCACGAGTTGAATAAGCCAAGAGAGTGACGTTCGGCATAACCCCTGCTATTCCCCTGTTGTTGCCGTGCCTTGCCGCAATGATACCTGCGACTTTCGTGCCGTGGGAACCGCCTTGATTTGTGGTGTTATTAAAGGTGTTTTGGGTGGTTAAATTTAAGTCGTTATGTGGGTTGAAATTGCTGTCGATAACGCCAACACGAACGTTTTCGCTTGTCCCATTCCTGACTGCTCCCCACGCTTGACGAACATTTACCGCCTCAAAACCCCAATTGCGATTGGCGATTGTATTATTAGCCGGCAATTCACTGCCCTGTGGATTCCAATTCTGATTTTGCCATGCCGGGTCGTTCGGGGTGTGCGTATTGTCGGGGGCAGCCTCTTCCTCATCAAAACTTATGTAGTTGAGTGAAGAGTGTTCGACTATCGGGTCTTGGCTGATGAAGTCGAGTAGTTTTTGAAGATGTGTTCGGTCTAAATAATCATTCATTTGAAAACGTGCTTGCATTGGTGTATGCTCTTTATAAGTGTACCAATTATAATAATACCCGCTCTCGTTGAAATATTCACCTACATAATAGTCTTCATCGCCGGCCTCAAAAACTCCGTTTTCAAAAAGAGTTTCATAGGCTCTCGATTCCTTCAGTATCTCATAATCCTCATAGTCCCGTGGTTCATATGGCGTGAACTCAACTTGAACCTCGTTGACTAACTCAATGTACCCCACAATCTCGATTTTGTGAAGCCGTGGAAGCCATTGGCTATTCCGATAGCCGCTGTCCTCCTCCCTGTGCAACCACGCGCCTTCGTCCAAGCGCGCCTTATAGTCTTGAAGCATGTCATTAATTTCGGATTTGCTAACGCCCTGCTCAATCGTCAGCAGAAACTGGTTTTTCTGATAGTATACGCTATCACCAAATTCAATGTCCTCATCGCCCACAATATCTTTAAAGTAAATCTCGCCAATATCGAACAATTCAATTTCCTCATCATTTTCGTTTTCACCGGAACTGTTTGTATCACCGGGATTTTTCGGCTCTTCCGGTTCGCCCGGAACGTCCGGTTCGCCCGGAATGTCCGGTTCGTCTTGCGAGGTGTCGCCATTGTCAAAATCCGGACCTATTTCAAACTTGAGCGGCGCGAAAAGTGTGTCGCCTGCAACTATATAGCCAAACGAAGTTCTATGCCCTGCCCAAATTTCGCGATTCCAACCGGCATGGGTTATTATGTACTCTGTGTCGTTATTTTCAGAAATTTCGCCGTTCCAAATCGTGATAATGTCGCCACTCGCATCGAATTTTAATGCCCAGTCAACAAGATTTTCATCGCTTGTATTGATTAGGGTTACGCTTATATTTTGATGCCCTTGCCATTCGGCATCAACAAAATATTCAACCGTATAGCCGTTATAGATATACGTTGAAATGTTACTCGCAAAAACGGGAACACTCGCAAACAACGAAACAAATATTAGCGTTGCTAAAACGCCCGATATGGTCTTTTTTGTTCTTTTAAACATAATTTTATTCTCCTATTATTCATAAATTTTAGTTTTTAACGAGTTTAAAAGCCAGCGCCGTTGTGATAATTTTCATAATCTACACCCCAGTTGTTATATGGTTCAAAAGAAATCGTTGTTATAAGCCACTGACTTATTTCTTCTGCGTTCGGGTCTATGTTGTCAAGTTTTATATTACCACGTCCCTTTAATAACGCCACCTGAACTTTACCTACACTATCTTTCTTGAGACCATAGTAGTCAACATATCCTATTTCTTCATCGTTAGTAATGACAAACTTATCGTTATATATCGCTACACGAGTATTTTTATCAATGCTTAACAATTTTTTGTAATAGTTTTTTAAAGTGTCAGAATCGACCGTTTGCTCTGTTTCGTTACCCGATTCTAAAATTTTGCCGTAGTTCTTGATTAAATAGTTAGACATGAATGTAAACCCGGGTTCGTAATCTTCATCAGCAAAGGTAAATTCTTTAATTTTCCCCTTGTTATCTATGAATAACCCCCACCAAACATAATCGGGTTCGTTAAAACTTTTTTGTGGGTTTAGAACCCTGCACAGCAATATGAATACAATCTCAGGCGCATTAGGTAATAATACCGGCTCTTCTGCTTTTTTGACTATTATGTTAAATTCGAGCGTTGATTTTCCTGCTGTTGCGGTGACGGTTGCTTTTCCCTCGGCTATGCCTTTGATTTTTCCTGTTTTGCTGACCATGACGATATTTCTGTCGCTTGTGCGCCATTTTGTACTGAAACTCTCTTTTGGGGTTACTCGAATCTGCCGAATTTCATTTACAGAGATGGTTATGTCTACGGCTGTGGCGGCTTTTGCTGAAACAGGAAATATAAATAGGCTTA
>Ga0099364_10000933_pt1 | contig 49702 bp, 33 predicted proteins | sample TergutTh196P3_FD_73070 | JGI IMG/M metagenome (GOLD analysis project Ga0099364, IMG submission 73070) | Microcerotermes parvus P3 segment gut microbial communities from Pointe-Noire, Republic of the Congo - Th196 P3 | ecosystem: Host-associated > Arthropoda: Insects > Digestive system > Gut ... | reverse complement strand
CTGCATTATTTCATAGGAATATAAGTCATTGTATGTTTCGCAGATTTTAAAACCAAGAAAGGTCACATAAGGCGATATTGAGTAATAACCATCTATGCAAAATCTAAACACTTCTTCGACTAGTCTTTCAGGCATCTCCATAATGTATTCCTTTGGGTAAAGATTCAAATAAATGATTACTGATTCTATATCTATGTCATTATCATCATAGCTCTTCACAATATTCTCATATGACCTCTGAGTGTCACTTTTATCTCCAAGATAATTGCTTTTAATGGCATCATATGATAGTTTTGACAACAAATCATCTTTGCTTATACTGATTTGATCGATCAAGAAGAATGAACCATCATAGCTTCCCTGCGGATCAATCGAATCAACGGATTCAGTGAATTTCCAAAAATTGTTCAGCCAATAAATCGAGTAATCGAACTCGGTGGCTAGATAAGTATCCACTGTGGACAAAAAACCGACTGCATCATCTAAAACAGGTAATTTGTGCTTCTCGCACACCAAGGAGTAAAAATACAATATGTTGATTGTATCTTCAATGGTATGCATCGACAAATCGGTGTTTACGAGGTATTTCATCGTACTTTCACTGATATCCTCCCATTTTTCGTGTTCAGTGGCGGCATATGCAAAATAATAGTAGATAAGTGTATCTGTATACGAAAGCATATCAGTGTATTCATAGAGTTCAATGAAAGCATTTCTTTGAAAAAAATTGAATTGCTTGACAATTAGAGGGTACTCGCTAATCAGAGGATCTGATTTGCTCATTTCGATTAAATCAAGATTTGGTTTTTTGCTTCGTAAGCTTATCCCTAACGCAACTATGCAAAGAACTGCTAGTAGCATGGACAACCAGATCTTGGTATTATTTTTTCGTTTTTCTGCAATCATTGCCGGCATCCTTTCGCGCAATCTTTTATATGACCTGCTAATCATAATAGAATAGCAGGTCATATAAAGCTAACGGGCATCCAACGAACATTTCTCATCTATAGTACCGGAACGCATGTTTACTTAACAGTTGCTTGAATTGACTAGACTTTTGCGGTTGTCGAAAGTGTCACGCCAGACTTAAATGCAGACGCGGTATTATACAATCCGACATATATCCACAATCCTGTCCCACCGACACGACCTTTCCACCATGCGGTTTTTGAGCCATTGCTATTGGTCCAGCTACCGGCTGATGTTGACGTGTAACCACTGCCCGATACAGAAGCGCTCACTTTTTTATAGCTAACACCCGCGCTAATGCCTATTGCATAGAAATCCCACGCAGTTTTCACCCATTGTGGGGTAGCATATGCTGACTTGGTACTGCTGTAAGCAGCAGTTACCTGAAATTCACCGGTGCCATCTCTGTCGGCAAACGTTTGAATCCAGACGTCCGACCTGATAGTCGCTCCCAGCGATGAGTTCGAAGCGCTTCGTGAAGCTGATGTTGCCCCAGCTGATATTGCTGTAGTTGCTAGAATTGATACGACGACTAATAAAATAGCTACGATTTTTCTTTTCATCGACTTTCCCTCCTATATTGTTAAGGCTAATCATTTTGCACTTGGGCTTGTTTGCTTGGTACGTCACAAAGCAGTGTATCTATCCCGTTTATTGCCATGTTGTTTATTGTTCGTTGTTCATTGCTCTTTGTGAAGCTTGTGTCAAGTAGTCAGCGCCCCAGCACTAAGTAAATGCTACATAATCACGCTCGAATTCTTCAGCTTGTGTAGCAATTACTACTGTGATAATTGGTCATAATAATAAGCGCATAGGGGCTACAATGCCATGCCTACGCGCTTGAAAAGTATTCAAACAATTATCACGAAAACTTCGCCTTATGACAAAATCATATTGATTATACTCAACATATAGAGTATAATAACTACTGTGTCGCAGCAGCGGTCTATTCCGTGATTGTAGGCTACCAGTTAACGTATCCCTTCATTCGCCGTGGGGTGGGAACAACACCTCACGGTCGCTGCGGCCATCAAATATGACCTTTCTGGTCTGAATATTATCAAAGGACAGAACAAAAGTCAACGCTTTTTATGAAATTTCTGTTTATTTTTTTTTTTTTTAGTTACTCTTTTGTTATGTCAGCGTTTTAGTCATATTGTGATGTCCATAGACAATCAGCAGGTTTTTGCCATTTGCACCAATCCTCTGAATTAAATCAAAGGCTCACAAGGACAATGTAGAAAGCGGTGGTGAAATGAGCGGCGAGACCAGCGGAAACAGGCTGAAAACAGCCTTAGCCGTATCATCACGAGTCGTATCTGTTTAATTACAAGATTGCATACTATTTCATTGCTACCCTTTTGCGCAAAACAAAACTATCTAGAATCCACAACCCATAACCGACGCCTAAATAAATAACCAGAAATACTGCAAAGAACCCAACTACCCTTCCATATCCCATTAAATCGAAATCCATAAAAAAGTAAGGATACCTGCTGGCTAGGCCTGGCAGTACGTCTCCGAACTTAGCCCTGATGATAGCGAATGCTGCATAAGCGGCAGGTATCATCAGGCATAATACAGGGTCAAGGGGACGGAGCATTTGTTTCGGGTCAAAAAGAATCCAATCTAAAATCACCATAATCGGAACAATATAATGCACAATCAGGTTCTGGATGAAGTAGACCAAATCGCCACCGGAATAAATAGAAAACAGTGAATTAGCAAGGAAAGCATGGTAAATAGTCAATGTAATGGTAATCATTATCACCACTGCACCTTTTATCCTGGGAGCAAAAAACGCGTCGGTTTCATCCTGGCTTCTTAGCTTGATTGCGTTATGCAAAATCATGGGTAGATAAAAAATGAAGCAGATCAGATTGCTCAGAGTCGTGTAGTATACCAATGAGTACGGGCTGAACTGTCCGCGATAAAAACCCAATGTGATATAAAGCCCAACTCCGCAAACAATCAACAAGACACTCCTATATATTAGTGCGGTAACACGGTTTTTAATGTACATGATTTACCTCCTTATGCATTTGTAGAGTAAACGATTCGGTTAAGGGTTAGCGAAACACATTAGCTTTCTTGATTATGCAAATACTAGAGTGAATTCCGATAGATTTATGTTATAATTATCCCATGACTGGAGGTGTGAATATGGCATCATGGCAATGTCCCAATTGTATGCGGGAGTTCAAAAACAAAAACCAGAACCACTACTGCAGCAATATCGAAACAGTAGAGCATTATATCACCCAACAGCCCAAGGAAGTACAGCCTTTACTTGACAAAATCCGCAATGTCGCTGCCACCGCTGCTCCCCATTCCGAGGAAAGGATTTCATATAAAATGCCAGCGATCTGGCAAGGCGAAGTCCTGCTCCACTTTGCAGCGTTTAAAAAGCACATCAGCATTTTTCCGGGCGCCGAGGCAACGGCTTTTTTCGCAGATAGACTAGGGGATTTCAAAACCAACAAAGGCACCATTCAATTTCCGCTGAATAAAGCCATACCATATGAATTAATCGATGAAATCTTACGCTTTCGTATTGCCTCATTGCAGCGCGACGCGCAGAAGAGCGCAAATAAAAGCAATACAGCAAGTAACAAAAAAAACATTGGCAAACAGAACGCGCAATCAAGGGAGAAAGACAAAGATATATCAGCAAAACCAAGAATGACTCGTTCAGTTCACGAAATCCCAGATTTCGTTGCTGCTGCCCTTGAAGAAAGCGGTTTGTGGGGAAACTACAACGCTCGCCCTCCCTATCAGCGAAACGACTACATCGGTTGGATCTCGAATGCGAAGCGGGAAGAAACGCGCAAGAAGCGGCTTTCGCAAATGCTGGGTGAACTCCAACGCGGCGATGCTTATATGGGCATGGGATACAAGGCTAAAACCATATAGCCCTAATAATCAGAAACAAGACAAATAACCATATCGCGCTATAAACACAGCAGGAATATCGGCTTTTATTCGCTTTGTCCGTTTTTTGATGTTCATCCCAGCGTACTCCTCAAAGCATTCTCGGCATTCTCGGTGTCACGGTGTATCTGTTCCTACCTTGCTTGTATTCTTCTCCTGCAACTACTTTTGCTACTGAAATCGCATCAGTATTCGCTATAAAAAACGATCAGGTAAAAAGCGATATTTGCCTTTCCTCCACTTCAAACTTCCGCAAATAGGCATATACCTCATCGAAGCGCCAAAGGATGCCGTTTTTGCTGCATTCTCTTTTGAGGGTTTTCATAAGCTCGGTATTATTCGGGCTGTTGCATTCATAGCTGTTTCCGAAAGTAACGATATAACGCTGCTTCATGCCGGGAAAATGTTCATCCAGCTTTGCGTAGAAATAATCACGGCTTCCCTCCCTCATGGTTGTACCGAAACCAAAGCAGATAACTCCTTTGACCTTTCCTCTGGCACAATAATCGAGCAATCCTAACAGGTTCTCTTCGCTGTCGTTTATAAAGGGCAAAATGGGACAAATCCAGACAACCGTTGGAATGCCTGCATCATGCATAGCTTCCAGTACTGTTAGCCGCTCAGAGGTTGTGGAGACATTGGGTTCGATTATTCGGCACAGTTCTTCGTCATAGGTTGTCATTGTCATCTGCACCACGCACTTCGACTTTTCATTGATTGCTTTTAGGAGGTCGATATCACGAAGTATTCTGCTGGATTTTGTCAATATTGACAAGCCGAATCCGTACTTTTCAATAAGCATCAAGCATTCTCGCGTAATTTGCAATTCTTCTTCCAAATGGATATAATGGTCGCACATTGATCCTGTGCTGATCATGGTAGGTTTTCTCTTCCGCTTCAGCTGGGATTCCAATATCGCCGCTGCGTTTCGCTTGACTTCGATGTCTTCAAAGTCGTGGTTGATTTGATAACAGGTACTACGGCTGTCGCAATATATGCATCCATGGGTGCATCCTCTATACAGGTTCATCCCATTGGTTGGTGATAATATCGTTTTGTAATCGGCATAATGCATGAATAGCTCCTCGCCGCTATGACGCAAATGTGATAATTTGTTAAATATTATCATATTTGTTGCTATTTTGCTACTTAAAAATAATTGGAGGTCATTCTTATGAACGTTATCAACTCAAATGACGCCCCTGCAGCCATTGGTCCATATTCCCAAGCCATTGTGGCAAACGGCATGGTATATGCTTCCGGTCAAATCCCCCTCGATGCGCAGTCAGGCGAACTCATCTCTGGGGATGTTGCGGCACAGACGGAAAAGGTTCTTGAAAACCTGAGATCCGTTCTCCTGACCGCAGGCAGCGATTTTTCTCACGTTGTCAAGACAACCTGTTTTCTAATCGACATGAACGATTTTTCCGCATTCAACGAAGTATACGCCAAGCATTTCACCAGCACCAAGCCAGCCCGTTCCACAGTTGCAGTAGCCGACCTCCCAAGGGGAGCCATGGTGGAGATAGAAGCAATCGCGGTTGTTGTGTAGCAGGGTATCAGAGTAGTTACATAATGAGAGCAAAACAATCGATAAAAATAACAATTTCCCTCTTGCATTTATCGCTTTTATGGGATAAAATGGTAATATCTTAACAAGAAAGGAGGGGGTCAAGATTAGTATACCAAGTGACATGCCTCTCCGGGAGGATTCCCAGTAGAGTATACTTCGCGGCGAGGCGTGCCGCAGTGTATCGGGGGAAGAGTTATCTCTTCCCCCGATATTTTTTGTTCAATGCCAGCAAAAGATAGCTGCTTCACTCCAGCAAAACGTAATCGCTTGCATTGGAGCCTTCGATTAAAACACTCACAGGACTTTGATACAAATCGATTGAACGAGAAGAATATCCGCATAAGTGCAAGGAGCTGGATAGATATCTGTATGGAGATTGCATACATCCTGTAATGGGACTTCCCTATCACTGACACATACTCGAAAAATTCCTTGACATTTTGGTAATATTATGTACACTGGTTTTATGGAAAATGTCGAAACAGCAAACGGAATATCCACGCAATAAATTAGCCTAATCTCGTGCAAAGTCAGAACAGCAATTGTATATGCGTTAATAACATTGTTTGGTGCAAACCACCTGACGAATGGGATTATGATTGAGCGGATGAAGCTAAATCAAAGTAAATAATCAAGGAATTTTGATTAAAGAGCTTTGCATTGCTACTTGTCCGCAACGCCGAAAGACGCGATGGCGTCAATAAAAAAATGGAGGAGATAATATGTTAACTGCAAGAGAAAACTTCCTTAGAGCGGCAAGAGGGCAGCAACCGGAATACATCCCGACATACAGCCTCTTTTGGGGAAGAAACGGCGCACCTTTCTTCAGACCTCAGCCGGACGAGAATGGCGTAACGCGCAACCTCTTTGGCGTCGAATCCGTAAGAGACCAGGGGGGGATAACAGACGCAGCGATGCCTAAAACTTGGGACTACGTTTTAGATGACATCAGAAAATGGGGTGATGTCATCAAACTGCCAAATCCCGACGACATTAGCAAAAGCGAATGGGAAGCTGCCGCTAAAGAAGCCAGAGACAATCACGATTGGGAGCTTCCTTTTGGCGGTGGCGCTGGTAATCCTGGGGTTTTCCAGATACTAATGGGCGTGATGGGTTTCACAGAAGGCCTAATAGCCTGCTTGGAAGAGCCGGATTATGTGAAAGAGTTCTACGCATATGTCATGGACTACACCACCAAGATGGCGAAGAATTACGCATTCTATTATAAACCAGACTATACAAACCTTGCTGACGACATTGCCCATGAGTTAGCTCCATTTCTTTCCGTGGAAGTTTTTCGCGATATAATCGCTCCTTGCTGGAGGGCATACTATGATATATTTCGTGCGGATGACATAGTATTAGGGCATCACAATTGCGGTTGGTTTGAGCCCTATCTTGAAGACCTCGTCAGCATGGGCGTCACTTTCTGGGATCCGGTGCAGTCTTCCAACGATGCATTCGCAATAAAAGAGAAGTATGGCAATAAGATTGTTTTGTGCCAAGGTTTTGAAAGTCGTTTCACTAAAGCAGGCACGGTTACCGAGGAAGAGATCAGGGCGCAATTTAGGGAATACGTCACAAAAATGGCTGCAGGCGGTGGATGGGCGTACCTCGGCAGAAGCGGACGTCGTCCTGATTTGCCACCTCTGGACACCCCACCGGAAGAACCTGTTTATTCCGCATTTTCCGATAATTTCTACCTAGACAAAAGAATTGGCGTATGGGTAAACGATGAGTTTATCAAAATGCAATACACTTTCTACAATTAGTGTATTCTTTGGAGACAAGTAAATATATAATCAGGGGCTGATTTGCATCAGCCCCTATTGCTTGATGTTTGCAATGATTCAGACCTTTATGAATGTTAAGCGATTAGACACTATTTTTCTGCATGAAAAAAAAGTGTTGACATACCATCCTTGTTTGTGCTAGGATTGCAGAAATCAAATATTCGTCCATCAAACCGATGATGTGGAAGTAAAGATATGTAGCGCACCTACAGAGAGCAAGGGAAGCTGAGAACCTTGCGGAAAGCGGTATATCATAATGGTCCACGGAGGGCGCGGTCAAAGGGTTCGCACCTGAGTACTCCGCGACGTATCAGCAGCGTGAAGGCTGAGGGATATGTCGGTATCCCGCAGAGGCAGGTCTAACCTGCGAATCAAGGTGGCACCACGGGTCGCATCCCGTCCTTGGCAATAGTAATAAGTCAATGGACGGGTGTTTTGTTTAGCTCACTAGGGAAAAGCTCATAATAGCGAGATTTTCTAATTAGAGCAAATTAATGAAAGGCGGCCCATTATCATGTCACAACTCGTAGAAAAAAGAGAATTGGAAACAACCCAAAAAAAAGGAATCACAGTAACAGAAATACTCATTGCAGCTGTGCTTATAGCGGCAGGCGCGGTTTTGAAAGCGGTGTCCAATACGATATTTTCGTTCACGCCGCTCAAACCAAACATGGTCATCGCAATGTATGCTCTAGCTATTCTTCTGATACGCCCGAGGTTTTTAGAAGCTCTTGCCATAGGTTTGGTTGCTGGCATCGTGTGCATGTTCCTGCCGGGTGCAACCCCGTATGCAAACATAGCAAGCGAAGCCGTAGGTGCAATAGTAATGCTGTCGCTCGCAAGAGTACCTATCAAATTGAAATTCGGTAAAAGCTCTCTTCAACCTGCAATTATGGCTTTCATAACCACCCTCTCAAGCGGTTACACTTTTTTTCTCATGCTGAAAGTATTGTTGCTTTCAGGTATGCAGGTCAACAATATGGCAATCGGAGTCTTCAATGCCATTATTATCGGTACAGCAGCTGCCAATTCGGTTATTGTCTTCGTTCTATATCCTGCTCTCAATGCAATTATGCGCACAGGACGCAATAACAAGGGCGTTTCCGGTACTTAAACGAAGCATACAATGCAAAACCGGTGAGTTTTCTCACTGCATAAGGAATTTGACCTAATCCAAACCGAACAACCGGCATCTATGCGAAAATTGGATCTCAATCAATTATCGCCCATGCGCAGATGACGCAAAGATTGGTTAGTTGATTTCAACTAATTGCCGCATGGGTCAGCAATGGCCACACCTGCTTTCTCAAGGAGTTGCTTATTATGATTTCATTCAATAATTATTCGTTTCAATACAAGGACTCTAATAAGCCTGCACTTAAGGATATTAACCTGCAGGTTGGAAAAGGCGAGTTCGTGGGAATCATCGGTCCCTCCGGAGCAGGCAAAAGCACTTTGTTATCATCGATCAACGGGATAGTCCCCCACTATTTCACCGGGGATTTTTATGGGAGCATCATAGTTTGCGGTCTTGATACCGTTGACAATGGTTGTGTTGCTCTGAGTAGGCACGTTGGAAGCGTGCTTCAAGATCCCGAAGCGCAAATTGTGACAGCATATGTAGAGGACGAAATCGCTTTCAGCCTTGAGAACTTCAATGTTCCCACTGATGAAATCGAGAAACGCATCACCGAAGCCTTGGAACTCTCAGGTATATCTCATTTAAGAAATCGCGACACTGCCGGGCTGTCCGGTGGTCAGAAGCAACGCGTGGCTGTTGCATCGGCAATAGCTTTGCGTCCTGATATCTTAGTATTGGATGAACCAACCAGCGAGCTTGATCCTCTAGGAAGCAAAATGATATTTGAGACATTGGCTAGACTGAACAGCGAATACAACATGACGATTGTAATCGTTGAGCAAAAGATAATGCTGCTCTCCCATTACAGCAAGCGCATGATAACTATGGTAGACGGTGAAATTAAAACTGATATGTCCACAATCGAAACTCTCAGGCAGAGCTGGCGACTCATTGAAATGGGCATTAACTGCCCAAGAGTCGTCAGCCTCGCGCGCATGTTAGAGGAGGCTGGTCTGTATGGCGGTGAATACCCGCGCACTGTGGATGAAGCGGCGAACATGGTCAGAGAGGTGACAGGGAGATGATCCATATTGAGGATTTGGAATTTCAGTACTCCCCACGCGATCCGCTAACGCTTAAAGGTATCAATTTGTCGATTGAGCGCGGAGAAATGGTTGCTCTTGTAGGTCAGAACGGTTCCGGGAAAACAACGCTTCTCAGACAGCTCAACGGTCTATCCAAACCAACCAGAGGAAAAGTTGTCGTCGCCGGTCTCGACACTCGCGAAAACCGGGTTAGCGAGATGGCAAAGCATATCGGCTATTTATTTCAAAATCCTGATCATCAGATATTTTGCCAGACAGTCGGAGAGGAAATAGAGTTTGGTATGAGAAATCTCGGTTTCCCCGAGGAGGAAATCAGAGATCGTGCATATGAAACCGCTATGATGTTAGACATTGAAAACAAAATGCAAGAACACCCCTTTGCTATGAGCAGAGGCGAAAGGCAGCGCACCGCTCTTGCCGGTGTCCTTGCCGTAAAACCTCAAGTGCTTATACTTGATGAGCCCACCACAGGGCAGGACTATCGCGAATGCGTTAAAATCATGGATATTGTAACAGATTTGAATAAACAAGGTGTTACAGTCCTGATGGTATCACATGACATGGAAGTAGTGGTCGATTACACAAAGCGCGCAATATTGCTTTATGATGGGCAAGTCATAGGCGATGGGAACACGTTGGATGTTCTCCGGCAAAAAGAGGAACTTGCTCGTACCGGATTAATGCCTCCGCAAATGATTGATGTCTCTATTAGCCTAGGTGATGGCTACGAAAGCGGATATAGTGTAGAAACTCTGTTTGAAGCAATCATGGACAAACTGAGAAGGTCTAGCCAATGAAAGCAGTACTCCAATATGTTCCCGGAAACTCGTTTTTTCATCGCCTCCACCCAATCACTAAAATCATATGGGCGGTTCTTTTTGGCATATTGTGTTTCATATGCCAAAACATCTGGTTCTTAGGAACAATTGCAGCGCTAAATCTACTGATTTTTTCCTCAAGCGGCATCATGCAAGAAGGTAAGCCGGTAATAAAAATGTTTAGCTTGATATGCTCATTTTTACTTTTTTTCACTGTTTTTTTCAATCGCGATGGTTTAATATTACTTGAGTATGGTATTATAATTATTACCAATGTGGGATTAGCGCAAGGTTTTTCAATGGTTTTTCGAACCATTGGATCTCTTTTGCCAATATGCATAATGATTATGCTCACACCAGCAAATGATTTGGCATCTGCTGTTGTCAGATATTTTCATGTTCCATATAAATACGCATTTGCAGTAACCGCAACCCTCAGGTTTATACCCATGCTAACCGGCGAAATGAGCCATATTATCCAGGCGCAGACTGCTAGAGGCTGCGAATTGGACAAAGGCGGTCCGCTTAATCGTTTCCGCAAAATTGTACCTTTGACAATTCCACTGCTGTCCTCGTCTGTCAAAAAAACCGAGCAGATGGCGATTTCCCTTGAAGTCAGAGGCTTTGGCACCGGGCAACGCTCAAGTTACCGCAAAGCAAGATTCGGTGCAAAGGATATATTTGTCCTTGCAATGACTGCAACGGGCTACGTCATAGGCATATTACTAAACGTGCAATGATAGCAAATTCCAAAAGGATGGTGCTTAAATGGACAAAAGACTATTGATGGGCAACGAGGCGATTGCCTTAGGGGCTCTCCGGGCAGGGGTTTCTGTTGTGACCGGATACCCTGGAACTCCTTCGAGCGAGATTCTAGATACCATTGCAAAAAACAACGATGGCAGCGTTTATGTGGAATGGTCAGTGAACGAAAAAGCAGCGCTTGAAGTTGCTGCGGGAGCTGCATATGCGGGGGCTAGAGTTCTCGTGACTATGAAACAGGTTGGTTTGAACGCTTCTTCCGATCCCCTGATGTGCCTCAACTACATCGGGATATTAGGCGGGATGGTTGTTGTAGTTGCTGACGATCCCGGTCCCATTTCGTCGCAAACCGAGCAAGATACCAGGCATTTTGCGAAATACGCCAAACTTGCACTCTTTGATCCTTCCACTCCTGAAGAGGCTTACGCAATGATTTCTGACGCTTTCGATTATTCAGAAAAATACGGCGAACCTGTTCTATTTCGTCCTACGACGAGGGTTAGCCACAGCTGTGCTTCTATTGAAATCCAAGAGGACTTACCAAAAAAACAACCTAAAGGTTTCGAAAAAAACGACAAATGGATCATATTTCCAATGCTTTCATATGCCAACCACATTAAGATTCAAGAAAACCTTTTAAAAATGCAAGATGATTTTTCTGATTATAGGTACAACATACTGACTGGTTCAGGGAAAAAAGGCATTGCAGCTGGAGGAGTCAGTTATTCATACGCTCTCGAAACGCTTGCAGATTTTGATATAGAACATAAACTGCTAAAAGTTTCAACAATACCATTTCCCGAGAAACTTGCGCTTGAGTTTTTAGCAGGTCTTGACGAGGTGCTCGTAATAGAAGAGCTTGACTCCGTAATCGAGAGTGAACTTGTGCGGTTGTGCGGTTTACATCACCTTAAAGTGTCTATCCTGGGGCAACGAACAGGTAACATACAAAATGCAGGTGAATTCTCACCCGATAGCGTGAAAAATGCTATTAACGCGTTTTTTGGGCGCAGCACACCGGAGCTTCATACCTGGTCGCTTCCGGTGCTTCCGCCTCGCCCACCCTCATTGTGCATTGGCTGCCCGCACAGGGCGTCTTTTTCTGCTGTCAAGAACGCTACACAAGGTATATCAGCTGTGTACACAGGCGATATCGGCTGCTACACTTTAGGCAATACTCTAGGCATGGTAGACACTTGCTTGTGCATGGGTGCAGGGATCACAATCGCCCAAGGGTTGCATCGCATCGAGCCTAACACTGTACATTTCGCATTCATTGGTGATTCTACATTCTTTCATTCAGGGATAACCGGTATCGTCAATGCTGTGTATAATCAAGCAGATATCATTGTCGTCATACTTGACAATTCGACCACAGCAATGACAGGTGGCCAACCTCATCCAGGTACCGGGGTTACAATGATGGGTAATGTTTCGGAAAAAATCGACATTGGAAATGTTGTTTCAGCATTGAATGTGTCTGCGTTGTATCGAGCGGACCCATTTAATGCAATATCTGCAAGGCAAGCTGTAACTGATGCAATAGCCCAAAAAGGCGTGCGGGTGATTCTTTTCGAATCACCATGCATTATGAACTGAGATTTGCTGGCGATATAGTTGATTTGATAATTTGCTACCTGACTAACAAGAGGGGTATAATATATGACATTTAATTGTTTAATCGCCGGTATTGGCGGGCAAGGGATTGTTCTTGCTTCGAAACTCATAGCCGCTGCTGCGATAAACCGCGGATATGAGGTGCGCACCACTGAAACCATCGGCATGGCGCAAAGAGGCGGCAGCGTCGTCAGCCACATCCGCATAGGACCCGAAGTCTTTTCACCTATGATTCCCCTTGCCAGTGCAGACATCCTCATCAGCTTTGACCCCACAGAGGCCGTGCGCCAGCTACCTTATCTCTCTGCCAAGGGGAAATTGCTTACTTACAACGGGGCATCAGCTATGATGGAATTCATCGAAAAAAACGTTCCCGGCGCCGTTATCATTTTTGATGAATCCTTAAAAGACAAGTATGCGCGTATGATGAACGTGGCTCTCCTTGGCGCCGCTTCCCAGAGCATCGATTTTCCTTTTGGCACTGAGGCACTATTTGAGGTAATTTCAGAAATGACGAGATATCGAGAAGAAAACATCGAAGCGTTTGAAATTGGAAAGAAGTTGTATTATGCAAGTATTAGATGATTTAAAAAAAGCGATGAGCCGCGCCATGCGTGGCGATTTCTACAAAACGCGCTTAAAGGGCATTGATGTGGAAGACATTAAGTCCATGGATGACTTCATTAATTTGCCATTTACTGACAAAGACGATTTGCGCAACGCATATCCCCTGGGACTTCTAGCTGTACCGGACGAAGATATTGTGCGGATTCATTCTTCCTCGGGCACCACAGGTGTCCCTGTGATTATTCCATATACCAGCAAGGATGTACATGATTGGGCGTTAATGTTCAAACGCTGCTACGAGACTGCCGGCATCACGAATCAGGACCGCATTCAAATCACGCCCGGATATGGTTTATGGACAGCTGGCATAGGTTTCCAAGCGGGTTGCGAGCTTTTAGGTGCAATGGCAATCCCTATGGGGCCAGGAAACACAGACAAGCAAATCGAGATGATGATTGACCTAAAATCCACCGTTCTGGGCAGCACTTCTTCCTATGCGCTTCTATTGGCGGAAGAAATCGATAAGCGCGGATTGCGCAATCAGATTCACCTTCGGAAAGGTGTAATCGGATCCGAACGCTGGGGTGAAAAAATGCGCGCAAGAATTGCCGCACAGCTTGGTGTGGAACTATATGATATCTATGGCCTTACTGAGGTATACGGTCCCGGTATCGGAATAAACTGCGAGATGCAAAGCGCTATGCATATGTGGACAGATTATTTCCACTATGAAATCATCGATCCACAAACCGGCAAACTTGTGCCAGAGGGCGAAGTTGGCGAGCTTGTTATCACCACGCTGCAAAAAGAAGGTGCCCCTTTGCTTCGATATCGAACCCATGACTTGACGAGATCTGTTCCCGGGAAGTGCGAATGCGGGCTTGATTTCCCAAGAATCGATGCAATACTAGGACGCAGTGATGACATGGTCAAAGTCCGCGGAGTGATCATATACCCAAGCAGCGTAGATGAACTTTTGTCAACCATAGATGGAGTCAGCAGCGAATACCAGATTATGATTGACCATCTGAACGGCAGGGACATTATGACGCTTTTCTTTGAAACCGACCTGGAAGGTGCATCTGCCTCGAAACTCGAAGCGGTGGTAGTGAATGCATTTAAAGACAAAGTAAACCTAACGCCCATAGCAAAAGCCGTAGCTATCGGCGACCTCCCAAGAAGCGAAAAAAAAACGACAAGGGTTTTTGACAATAGGTACTAATCCTTGTCGCAAGCGGATTTATCAAAGTCAGCATATCGCATTTGCAATATGGTTTATGTGCATATATCAATGCAATTACCACTTTTCCTTGTTAATCGAAGTATGCATCATAACGATATATAATATAGGACGTGGGGTTTGTCCCTACGTTCTTTTTTGCGCATGTACAGCCGTCACCGGCATACTTCAATCTATCCAAAGGAGCTACTGCCAATGGCGAAAATCGCTTTTTATGACACTAAACCGTATGATCAGGAGTGGTTCGATGAATTGAACCGCAAATACGAAATCATCTATTTGGAAAATAAGCTCACCCCGGTGACGGCAAATCTAGCAGTTGGTTGCGAAGCAGTATGCGCCTTTGTCAATGATGACATAGGCGCGAAAACCATTGACACGCTCCATAGCCTAGGCGTGAAACTAATCGCTATGCGCTGTTCCGGGTACAACAATGTTGATATGAATGCGGCGCATGGAAAAATCCATGTGGTCAGAGTACCGGCATACTCCCCATACGCAGTGGCAGAACACACTATGGCTTTGTTGCTAACTCTGAATAGAAAACTCCACAGAGCATACAACCGTACAAGGGATTTCAATTTCAGTTTGGTTGGACTCACTGGTATGGATCTTTATGGGAAGACCATCGGAGTCATTGGAACAGGGAAAATTGGACGCGTTTTCATAGATATTTGCCGCGGGTTTGGCATGAATGTAATAGCTTATGACCTATTCCCTGCAAGCAATACTGATATTTATTATGTTGATTTGGAGACATTGCTTAAGGAAAGCCACATAATATCCCTCCATTGCCCACTAAATGAAAAAACAAAACATTTGCTGGATGCTAGAGCATTCACGCAAATGAGGAAAGGTACTATAATACTAAACACATCGCGTGGAGCGCTTATCGATACCGGAGCTTTGCTCGATGCTCTGAATAACGGCAAAGTAGGCGGAGCCGGGCTTGATGTGTATGAAGAAGAATCTGATTTTTTTTATCAAGATTTATCAGGTACCATCATCAAAGACGACCAGCTTGCATTGCTAGTGTCTCGCCCTAATGTGCTCCTCACGTCTCATCAAGCGTTCCTAACAGATGAAGCTCTCGCAAATATCGCCGAAACCACTTTGCTTAATCTCGATGAGTTTTTTGGGAACAATAGGATCATCAACGAAATATGCTACCTTTGCGAATCCGGAAAGGTGGCAAATAAATGCAACAAAGAAAAAACAGGACGCTGTTTTTAGCCAATGTCCTATTGCACACAAGCTTGAAAAAGCATTGAACCGCTCAATAAATCATTTACTGTGTACCAATTTCTGACTTGAGCAATGTTTCCAAAAGGGTGTCATAGGAGTGCGCAATTGAATTTTCCAATAGATCTCACTGTCAAATCATCCCAATAGAAAATACAAGAACCACACCTATGACACCCTGTGGCGATTATTCATGGATAACGCGATTTATGAGTGCAGTGCATGGAAAAGAGGGTAATTTCTGTTCCTCATGAGCATGAACAATAACACCCCGTAGCGGTTATGCTTTGCTTATCTCTATTTTTCGCTCGAATGGCCTAGGTTCTGTGATCGGTTCCGCCGGATAACCCAGTGCCACCGTTGCAACTGCTTTGAATCCATCAGGTATTTTCGCTTTTGCTGCAAGTTCCGGTTCAGCAGCTAAAGCAGCTCCAGTCGCCCAGATATAGATGTTGCCAATCTCGAGATCTGTCGCCGCTAGGCATATATGATCAGCAACACAGGCTCCATTGGCAAGCTCAATACCCGGGAGAGCCAGTTCTTGTGAGCATATGATAATTATCGTTGGCGCTCCATAGTATATGCTCGGTCCTTCTGTGCGTCCCCTTGCTTTTTTTGCTGCATTGGAAATGCTTTCTATGAGCGCAGCATCTTGGACAACAGCGAGATGCATTGACTTGTATGCACCCATGCCAACCGGGGCGACACATCCCGCATCAAGAATTTTTTCCAGCGCCTCATTTGGTATCTGATCCGATTTGAATGCGCGGGTTGACCTTCTCATTGCAAAAGCTTTAAAAGTCTCCATAGTAATCCTCCTTTTATCTTGCTTTCCGATTGTCGGAAAATCTCGATATGAGTAGAATATCTGACTAATTCATCAAAAATATCTACTTTTCACTATCTCTGAACATATCTTAACACAATATGGTTTTCTCGACAATGGATATTTTCTCCTCATCGCCAAAGTTAACGCAACTGCCAGGATGTCTTCGCTGAGTGTCAACAGACTGTTTACGCACTGCTTAACAGATTTTTGTGGAATTCTATAATAAAATCTGCTATTCTAACATGAGAACACTAACCAAAATATGCTGCAAATTCTACGAAAAAGTTGAGGTGAGGAATCTTTGTCCCATGGAGATTATGAGGAATATCGCGAAGATCTGCTAGAACCGGAACCGTTTATCATTGGAGACGGTTCCGGCATAGTAACAGTCGGTTTCTATGTCAGGGAAATGCGATCTTATATCAGGTTGGATATTGATTGGAACTTTGAGTACTTCAACAGAAGTCCAACAGTCTATAATCACGATTTAGCGATAGCATCTCTAATCCTCGCTGAAGCATCATACGATATGAATCGCATAAAAATGACAACGGCTGCCCTTGGTTTCACTGACAGTTTTAAGCATTATGAGTACGATAGATTCAATATTTTCAATTGCGGCCACGCATTTGCATACAGCAGCAGCGAGGATGTTGTAGCTGTTGCATTGCGCGGTACACCGTACTCACCCAGATCATACACAGAGTGGATAGGCAACCTGCTGTTGGGCTTTACTTATGCAGCGAAAAAGGTCGAGAGCAACTTAGAAGAATACCTGACAGACATAGGCGCAACCAAAGATACAAGAATCCTGGTTGTTGGACATAGCAGAGGCGCTGCTGTGGCAAATATTATTGCGCCCAATGTAAGCTTGAAGCACAATCAGGTTTATATTTATACATTCGCTACTCCATATGCAACCCCATTTTTATCGGATTTTGACAATAGGAACATATTCAATTGGAAAAATCTTGACGACTGGCTTGTGGTTCACTTCCCGCCTTTTGCCAGCAAAGACGGAAAAGCTTACGAGTTCAAACCTACTGATTATCCTGACGTATTGACCAGATACAGAGATCTCACCGGGAAGGACTATGTATCAAGGGGTAATCCGCATTTCCCGGAAGCCTATCTAGCATTTTTGCTCACGGTAAAGACAAGAGCTGCGGATTTAGCAGCTCGCGGCTTAGTGGGGTTGCACTAAATATCCAATACTATTTAGCTGCACACAGCAGCTATTCCGGTGTTGTCATTCGTTGGCAAACAGCGTTATGACACTCTAATTCCAAAAATCTGCTGACCGCGAGTGCCAACTACAATGAAATTGCCATATGCGGCCGGAGATGCCTCGATATTGGTTCCCAAATGAATTGTGTCCAAAAGCTCTCCGGTTCTGCCACGAATTAGGTACATCCTACCTACTGCATCGCAAACGATTAGGTATCCTCTCCCGTCTTCTGTGTATAAAGCAACCGGTGAACTCCAGCCATATGCTGCCATGATGTTCTCCCAAACCACTTCCCCGCTCACTTTGTCAAAAGCAACAAGGGCACCATAACCGCTCCGACCTGTTACTTTACCCACCCAAAACACAACCAAATCTGAAATGTCGCCTTTCCCGGTCACCGGTGTAGCAAGCAAGCCTCCACTCACCGAAGTATCTGTCAAGCAAGGGTACGAATGCTCCCATAGCAGCTCGCCGTTTTCTGCATTGAGTTTGCGCAGATAAGCATTGCTTTGGTAATCTGTCTGTGAGCCTGTATACAATGCTAGCAGCATATTTTCCTCTTCCCAGTCAAGAACAATGGAGGCATCCGTATCATCCGTGCAATCTCGCGCCCACACTGGTTGATACGTCATCAAATCAAGGCATTGAACTAAACCTCCGCTATCTGCCACAAATAGAAAATGATTAAATATTGACGGTGAACTCTCCATCCCCAATGACCTTGCAGTGTTTATTCTCGAAGTGTATCGGTATCGATAGATTTCGGGAGCAATAGATAGAATTCCATCTTCTGCATTGAATTCCGTATTCAGTTTAATATTATATATCACTCCGTTTTCACCGCACAAAAACATCCGGTCATTGGATACATCAAAGAGTGGATTTGAGTCGAACAATCCCCAATATCGCGGAGAGAAAGGATCGTGTCCTGTTAGGAAGTATAACTCTTTGCAATCTAAGAGGGAATATATCGCGAAACCTGTTCTATAATAAAACTGGTCACCTTGTCCGATATATAGAATAGGATAGCCTCTTGGATCAATCGAAATGCCGCCTTTTATCGCTTCTCCATATTTCAAGGGAGGGCGAGTCTGCACTCCATCGTAAAGGTCAAAGAAGTACACATTTCCATCCACTGCGCCTTGTATAACTTCTATCAGATCTTCCTTGTCTCTCTTTTCCGGATACAGATTCATCATTTGCTGTACTTCATAATCCCACTTAACGATTGCCGGCTGCCCTGACCAACCTACACCTGTCCAATGTTGAAGGTTTCCAATGTTGATCCGATAAATCTCCATGAGTTTTTCATCTTCAATTTCTGCATATCCAAAAGAAGCGTTGTTCCGGAAATTATTGCCTCTGAATGTTGTAATCCCTGCGCCGACACCATATGATTCCGGCATACCGAAAAAAATCTCATCAGGATTGACAAACTCATCGATAATGGCACCGTTTATCTGGATTTCGTGTCGGTAACCAATTTCTTCATTGTATGGATTCGTCTCAAGCGTTGAGAATGGTTTAAACAATTCCCAAGGAGCAAGCTTTTCTTCTGGTTCCGGTTCTGTATCCGACTCTGCCTGAGCATCTTCGCCAAGTTCCGGTGTTGTGGTTAATTCAGCATCGGGGACACTCATTGTTTCAATGCCATTTGATTCAAAGGATGATGCAGTCGATGCTTCAATTAGCTCACTCGTTTCAATGGAAGAGGTTTCCGCTGTGTGAATCGCTCCATTTTCCTGATTGCCATGCCCTCCTCCGCTGCACTTTGCAATCATTAAAACAACCATTAGCAATATGGCTATAAGATGCAATAAATATCTCTTGCTGATGTTTTTCGATTGCTGCATTGAAACCTCCGAATCATTGTTCGCAAGATGAGACATTGCGCTTTTGCGTTATTTTCAAAATTCATTATTTGCTATTGTACACGCATCGTCTATATTGTCACGAAAATCCCTTAAGCAGTCTGATGTGCGCATCGTCCTGCTATTGCGCATAAATTTGGCATCCAATAGAAAATTGTGAACATTTTGTTTCGATATCGGTTGAGCTTTTCGTTATGTTGTAGTAAAATCTTTATAGTTTCCTGTATTTTTCTATTAATAACCTTTATCTTGAAGCTGGCACGCGCATTTGATGACAGGAGAACAGTTTAAATGTCCGACGAAAGAAACATGTCTTTAAGAGACGAGACTTTAATAAAAGTGCTGGAACGTTTGGCTGATAGCATCAGTTCCCAAGAGTCATTGCTAAAAGAAGCTGCAAAAAAACAGCACGAGCTCTATTCAGAAATGGAGAGCATCGAAAGACGTCAGCTGTTGCGGCAAAACGCTGCAGTGTCTGCTACCGAAAGATCTTCCGAGGCGATATCTCGTTATCGCTCCGACATGCTCAGTTTGGTGAATGAGCAAGATCGTATGAATGAGATTATCACAGAGCTTAATAAAAAGCAATTGGCACTTGCTTATTCCCAAGATAATATCATAAACATGATTACTGACATAAACGGACGCATTCAAACTCAGGAGAAAACTGTCGGAGGGATAGCCTATTCCCAAGAAAGTTCAAAAAACACCCTGACTGATTTGAGTTCCAGAATTGAAATGCAAGAGCGTGTTGTCAACGAGATCAACACGCACTCGGTTCGACACGAGGAACTGTTACCCAAAGAGATCGGTGCTTTGAACCGCAGCATTGGCAAACTCCACGCAGACACAGAGAAACGCATAGTAGAGCTGCAGCGCGAAACTCAAAAACAGTTGGACAAAATGAAACTCGATTATGAGCGGCGCTTGTTGGCGCTTGACAAAATCGAAGCAGCGCTTGAGATCCTTATGATTCGCACAGAACCTCCTGAGAAGAAACCATTTTTCATCATACGTTTCGCACGATGGATTCGCAGGTCATTCCGAAGCAGGCGAATCCATAACAAAGAAAAGGCAGAGTGAATTCATTATATCTTGCCATTTCAGTGAACAAGCATTTTGCATCCAAAGAGATTCTCCGAAAGCGGCAACCTTCTATATGCACAGGTTCGTATATTGCATAGTAGGTCTTTCCGTAACGATTGGGGTAGGGAGTTGTTGGAATGAGTCGAAAAGTCGGTGAATTCGATAGATATGACATGAACCGCAAACCTAACAGGCAGCGGCTTTTTGCTTTGTTTGTGACATGGTTGATCAGTTTTCCAAAAACCTTCTATCATAGAGCGCGCATTGATAAAACCAAAATGCCAAAAGAGTTGAAACCGCCTTATTTTTTGCTATGCAACCACAATTCTTTCATGGACTTTAAAGTAATGACAAAAGCAATCTTCCCAAAAAGAGCCAACTACGTAATCGCTCTTGATGGATATGTCGGGATTAAATGGGTCAATCAAACCTTAGGTGGGATTTGCAACAGAAAATTCACAAGAAGCATTTCATTGGTGAGAAATCTCCTCCATGCGCGAAAATTCGGCGATGTGATAATTCTTTTCCCCGAAGCGAAGTATACCCTTTGCGGTACGCCGAATGTATTGCCGGCTTCCCTTGGTAAGATGATTCGGCAAATGAACATTCCGGTTGTATCGCTTATCATGCATGGTCACCATATCAATTCACCATTTTGGAACAAAGGCAATCGCAAAGTTCGCCCTGTCGAAGCAGAGATGAAGCTCCTATTTACCCAGGAGCAGACCCAAGAGCTTTCAACAGACGAAATAAACGGTATCTTAAGTGAAACATTTGTTTATGATGATTATGCATGGCAAAAAGAAAAAGGCATACGAGTTAAATACAAAAAACGCGCCGAAGGTCTGCACCATGTACTTTACCAATGCCCGTCATGCAACACTGAATATAAAATGACTTCCTTGGGTCATAAGCTTAGTTGCACCCATTGCGCCAAAGAATGGGAAATGACCGAATTTGGCGAAATGCGCGCATTGAGCGGTGTCACAGAGTTCACCCACATTCCCGACTGGTACGAGTGGCAGCGGACAAATATCCGGCAGGAATTAATAGACGGCACTTATCAATTCAATCGGGCTGTTCGCATAGAGTCGCTTCCAAATACTGATGGCTTCATTGCTTTCGAGAAACCCGGTTACTTAACGCATAATCTGCAAGGTTTCAAATTAGAAGGAGAGTACAATAGTGAAACTTTCGACTTGCATTGGCCTGTTTCGTCGCTGTACTCTTGCCAGATCGAGTTCAACTTCATGGGAAAAGGTGATTGCGTCACCTTGAGCACAAGCGAGGATACCTTCTATCTTTATCCGGATGGCTCTGATTTCTCAGTGACAAAAATCGCTCTAGCTGTTGAAGAATTGTACAGTCTCCGGCTCAAACTGCCAAACAGCGTAAGCGCAAAAGCATTGCAACGCCTAGCTACCTAAATCTCCCGAGTGTCACATTGTCTCATTTGTACCCTTCGTATTACTATATCAAATCACAATTCATTGACACTTAAGGCTCTTATCGCATTCAGTATGGCGACAACTGTCACTCCCACATCTGCCATTACCCCTGCCCACATGCTTGCAATTCCCAATGCTGCTAGAGCAAGAACAGAGAATTTCACAATCAATGTAAACACAATGTTTTGTTTGACGATGATAAGCGTTTTCTTTGAGATTTTTATTCCCATCGCGATTTTTGAAGGCTCATCGGTCATTATGACAACATCAGCCGCTTCAATAGCAGCATCCGAACCTAGTCCCCCCATAGCGATGCCTACGTCCGCTCTTGCAAGCACCGGGGCATCGTTGATTCCATCGCCCACATATGCGAGCTTCTTGTTTGCGGATTTCGAAGCCAGCAGCTCTTCAAATATTTCCACCTTATCAGTTGGCAGCAGCTCCGAATACACGATATCTATTCCGAGTTCGCTGCCTACTTGCTCTCCAACGCTTTTTGCATCGCCTGTCAACATAACTATCCTTTTGATATTTGATTCTTTAAGACAGCGTATAGCCTCAGCTGAGTCATCCTTTATTTCATCCGAGATTACAATATATCCGGCGAAAGTATCTGCTATTGCCAAGAATACCCCTGTACCAATGAAATTTTCCGAGGGATGCTCGATACCGATTTTATCCATCAGTTTATCATTTCCCGCATAAACGGTCTCTCCGTCAATAACCGCTACTATCCCTAACCCTGCGATTTCTTCGGATTTATCAATGCGCGATGCATTTATTTCTTTCCCATATGCTCTTATCAACGAGCTTGAAATCGGATGATTGGAGTAATACTCGGCATATGCCGCTAACTCTAACAATTTGTCGCTCTCCATATATGTGCTGTGGATTTTTTGCACATTGAAAACTCCTTTAGTCAAAGTGCCTGTTTTGTCGAAGACGACCGTTTCCAATTGCGAAAGAGCTTCCAGATAATTACTCCCCTTAATAAGTATCCCCCTTTTTGACGCTCCTCCAATACCACCAAAAAAGCTCAAAGGAACAGACACAACGAGGGCGCAAGGGCAAGAAATCACTAGGAATGTCAACCCCCTATATACCCAGTCGTATAGGATTGCTTCAGTGCTCAGCAACGGTGGCAAAAACGAAATAAATGCTGCCAACACCACTACAACCGGTGTATAATATGTTGCGAATTTGGATATGAAATTCTCTGTCTTGGCTTTTTTAACAATGGCATTTTCTACAAGGTCGAGTATTTTGCTTACAGTGGACTGCTCGAATTCCTTGGTGACTGCGACAGTTATCAGACCATTCATATTGATGCACCCGCTTAAAACCTCGCTGCCGGGGTATACGTCCCGAGGCGTTGATTCTCCCGTTAGTGCAGAAGTGTCAAGAGCTGAGTATCCATCAATTATTACTCCATCAAGGGGAACTCTCTCTCCGGGTAGTATCTTTAGCACATCTCCTACTTGCACTTCATCGGGTTCGACTTTCTTAATTTCATCCCCATCTATTAAATTGGCATAATCCGGACGCAAATCCATTAAATCTCCAATCGACTTCCTCGATCTGTCCACTGCGTAGCTCTGAAAAATTTCGCCAACTTTATAAAAAAGCATGACTCCTATACCCTCCGGGTACTCGCCAATGATGAAAGCTCCGAATGTAGCGATTGTCATCAAAAAATTTTCGTTGAAGACATGCCCCGAAAGTATGCTTCTCGCAGCTTTTGAAACAACATCTCCACCGGCAGCAATATAGCTAGCAACAAAAATCCAAAACGTAATCTGCTGGTTTCCTGCTTCATAGAGTATTCCCGTGAGCAATAGAAGACTGCTCAAGATAATCTGCACTAAAAGTCTTCTCAGCGCTTTCATAATCCACCTCTTATGCGATGTTTTCTTCGCTTAACTTAACTACTTCATTGATTACTTATCTTTGCATTACTTTACCCATCAGAGGGTGTCCGGAAAAACAGTTGAGTGTTTGTTCAACTGTTTTTCCGTTGAATGGGGATACCTTTGTTCACGTTTCGTTTGGTATCCCCTTAATCTGTTATATGCTTTGCACCACTACATGAGGCTCGTATTTTTTTATCACCGCTTTGGCTGAAACAATTATTTTGTCCATTTTGCTCTCTTCGCCCTCAATCGTGAGTTTGCATGTTATGACATTGAGATTGGCATTGCTTACACCATCAAGTTTGCCTATTCCTTTCTCAATCTTACCTGCGCAGTTCGCGCAATCCAATCCTTGAAGCTTGAATGACTTTTTCATGTTACCCCCATGCATACTAAATTGTACTTAGCAGCGCTAATATAGTTGAACAGTTGCTCAATTAAGACTATTATACCTAATTCCACCCAATTGTCAACAGAAAAATACTAAATATGCACGCTATTCGTAACAAAAGCGTTACTGGTCACGCCCGGTGAGGAACGGCTGTTTTTGTGACCCGCAAGCGCAACCAAGGACGGTGGAACACTCGCGAGTGGGCGCACGGATGCACCGCGCTAACAGATCAGATAACAATGCACAATCACAAAACAGTTATTGCTATGCAGATACGCACATTTCATCAAGTGTCAGCTCTTGTTCTTGTATGAGGCATAGCTCTCTGTAAATCCCAGGTGTTTCAGAAAGCTCTGCATGGGTGCCTTCTTGTGCGATGCGACCATCGCGAAAAACCAATATTCGATCAGCTCTGCGAACAGTGCTCAACCTATGGGCGATTACGATTATTGTGCGTGTCCCTGCGATTTCCATGATCGCTCTTTGTATGTCTGCTTCAGTTTTTACATCAACAGACGCCGTCGCTTCATCCAGAATTAGCACAGGAGCATCGCACAAAACCGCTCTTGCGATTGCAATGCGTTGTTTTTGTCCTCCGGACAACCTTGCTCCCCGTTCGCCTACGATTGTGTCGAATCCATTTGGCATAGCTAATATGTCATCATAAATCCTGGCAATTCGAGCCGCTTTCCCCACTTCATCCATGGTTGCATCCGGTCGTGCAAAAGCGATGTTTTCTGCGATGGTTCCATTGAACAAGAATGTATCTTGCATAACCATGGCAACGTTTTGATGCAAACTATGGATATCGATGCTGCAAAGATCCCGATCGTCCATGTATATCGTCCCCTCGGTCGGATCGTAAAACCTTGCAACCAATTGCGCAAGAGTGCTTTTCCCAACACCGGTTGCACCTACGACAGCAATCATTTCCCCAGGCGCTGCTTCAAAAGATACATTTTCCAACACAGGAACGCCATTAACATAGCTGAAACTGACATCATCAAAACGAATGGCTCCCCGTGCATTAACCAAAGGTGTTGCTCCCGGTCTGTTACGGATAATTTCCGGCGCATCCAATACAGCCAGCACACGTTCTACGCCTGCTAGCGACTGTTGAACCTGTTCCAGCAAGTTCGTCAACCCGGTAATAGGTGCATAAAACAAGCTTAGATAAAGCATAAATGCAACAATATCTTGAACTTGGAGCTGGTTGAGGTATGCAAGGTATCCACCGAATCCCACAACGATTATTGTACCCAAAGCAGTCAAGAATTCTACCCCCGGGTGGAAGATTGCACTGAAATTCAAGCCGCGGAGCATATAATATGTAAAACTGCCCGCTTTTTCATTAACATCCTCCGTGGCTCTCGCTTGGCGTCCAAAAGCTTGAATCTCCTGCATCCCTGAGTAATTGTCCACCAATTGGGACGAGAGAACACCTAGCGCATTTTGCGTTTCGCTGAAACATGGCCGAATTTTTTTTGCGAAAAACCATCCGCTTATCAGTATAAAAGGTATTGGTATGCAGGTAAGCAACGCCAGTTTCATGTTAATGGACATAAGCACTGTTGTCACACCCAGCACTGTTATTGTGTTTGTTATTGATTCTGGTATCAAATGCGCATAAAGCTGCTCGAACATGCCTGTGTCGCTGATTGTTCGGCTAACCAAGTCACCGGTTTTGCTATTGCGGTAATAGTTCATGGATTGTGATTGGAGTTTGTTGTAAACTTTAATTCGGATTTCTTGCACAAGTTTCCATGCAGCGCGGTGAGACATGTAATTGCTCAGATAACGCAATAATATGCGCGAGAAATAAATCAGTGTCAAAGAAACGGTCAAGCCGAAGATATGCTGCAAGGCTGCATCATCCAAGCCGAGCGCTACAGCTCCGACCATTTGCGACATAAGCCGTGGCGCCGTGAGATTCGCCAAAGTCAGCAAAAGCGTACTGACAACCGCTAAAATCAATAAACCTGCGTATTTTTTCGCTTCCACCGCTACTCTCAATAAAACTTTCATATATGCTGTTTATCCTACCTTTCATACATCATTAATATGCTTATTCTAACATAATACAGAAAGCTGCGTCAAACATGAGACACAAGCGGCTAAAAGGTTACTGGTCACGCCCGGTGAGGAACGGATGTTTTTGTGACCCGTAAGCGCAACCAAGGACGATGGAGCGCTCGCGAGTGGGCGCACGGATGCGCCCTCGTAGCGATAGGGTCACAAAAATAGCCTTCCGAGCGAAGGGCATGACCAGTAACGCTAAACGACAGTTGCAAGCCAACTATAGATGATACCCTTGACAAACAATGCAAAGGGCATCATAATAATTCTATGATAGAATATTAGATTTTGAAGGAGGCGTATTTATTGGCAACTGTAAAAATAAGCGCATCTGCTCTACCTGTCAAATGCGATTGTGTTGTGATTCACGAGGAAGTAGTATCCAAAGTCAGCGATTTGATGCTAAAGGGCGATGATTTTTCCGCTCTTGCTAATTTATATAAAATGTTTTCTGACTCAACTCGGATGAAGATTTTATGGGCATTGCAATGCAACGAGATGTGTGTTTGCGATCTAGCTGTCCTATTGGACATGACAAAGTCTGCAATATCCCACCAACTGAAATCCCTTCGCCTCACTAATCTGGTGAAGTCTCGAAAAGACGGTAAGATTGTCTATTACTCACTGGCTGATGACCATGTGAAATTGATATTCGACAATGGTCTGGCACATATCTATGAGTGACTCCGTTCACTAACGCTGACAACTTGTCATTTCTGCACACACTTCCCATAACTGTCTGAGCATAGTAATCTTGGGATGTGTGTGCATGTTTGCACTATTGAGCAATCTAAACCCACTAAAACGCTTCCGGGTTATCCGTGTTTTCCTTCTTTTCCTTACTACGGGATATGCTTCATATATTTTGGTGCAACAACTGCTTCCAGTACATCAAGTGAGTTTACCTCAAGCGTTTTGCCTGTATCCAGCAATACTCCAAATTTAACGCATCCTTTGAAGATTAAAATCCTCGGCACACATAATCAGTCGCGCAGCCGAAAAAACGAATCACTCGTATTTAGTTGTTTACTCTAACTGCCCAGTACCCCATAGGTGGTCTGTTTGAGTTTCCATTATGCGAGACATTGAGGGGTAAGTGGTTCCAAGCCGGCTCATGGACGCTCCATAAAACGAACAAATTTAATAGCCGCTCGAGGGCAACTCACTGAATAGATGCAGCGAGATTATTGCACAACTTTTAATAAAAGTATTGTGGAGTAAATTAATCTGTGATAGATTATACACTGGAAAACGATTATTTCCCCTCGGAGCATTGTTCCTTGGGCAAGCATGAATCCAATTATCTTGATAGAATGAAATTACTTTACTTAGCGGTAGCGCTATCTGCAATCAGGGGCATTACATTGTTTGGAGGAAAAGACATGTATTTATCAAAAGATCAACTCAGCAAGAACTCAGCTATTTTCCCAAGAAATGAATCAAGTTATTCGGGACAAAAGCAAAGAACAAACAACTTGCCGATGCCTACGGCAAAGCTTGCTGTTTTTTGCTTGCTTATGGCTTTTGCATTGATGATTGCTCAAGCCGTTGCGCCGGTATCATCGCTTGCTGTCCCTATTGGCGACCCAACTTACATTGAAGCCTTCCCTGATGAAAATTTCCGAAATGCAGTGTTGGAAATCGTTGGAGATGGCAGGACGCCATATTCCCTTTTAACCGAAGCCGATCGCAGTACTCTGGCTGCTAGTACTTGGCTAGACGTCTCAAATTTGGGAATTGCCGACTTGACCGGCATCGGATATTTCAAAGGCTTGACTAACCTTCGTTGCTTTAATAACAAACTAACCAATTTAGATGTATCTGCAAATACAGCACTTGTGGAATTATTATGCGGAGACAATCGACTAGCTACGCTGGATGTTTCGCAAAACACTGCACTAGTCACGCTATCTTGCGAAAACAACCAATTGGTGAGCTTGGATATATCAAAAAACACGAACCTTTTTAGCCTTTCTTGTCATAACAATCGTCTCGCAGCACTTGATTTTTCGAACAACCTTAGCCTTGTGCTTCTGTCTTGCTCTTACAACGACCTTGCAGCATTGAACATATCTCAATGCGCATCCCTCGAAGAGCTCAAATGCGATGATAATAAACTAACTGTTTTGAATGTATCAAACAATCCGGCTCTTACCACACTAACCTGCGCTGACAATCAAATTTCATCACTCAATATCTCCGGTAATACGCTTCTCAAGGAGCTAATTTGCGATAACAACAACATATCTTCACTAAACACCGCTGCAAACACCGGTCTTCTTAGACTCGGAGCTGTGGGGAATCAACTGGACTCGCTGGATTTATCCAGCAACATTGCGCTAAACAGCATATGGGTCAGTTCAAACAAGCTAACCTCTTTGGATGTAACAATGTGTCCCGATCTCATGTATCTCATCTGTGGAGACAACCGGTTAACAGCTCTTAACATATCAAATAACACTGCCTTGATTTCCCTTTGGTGCAGCAATAACCAGCTAAGCGAGCTTGACGCCTCACAGAATACCCAATTGGAATACGTGGAATGCTCCGATAATCAGCTCTCTACTATCAGTGTCGCGAACAGCACCCCTTTATATCATCTCAATTGTCGAGCAAACCAACTCACCAACATTGATTTGCGCGCAAACCTTTCCCTTGAGTATCTGGACATTAACAAGAACAGCTTGAATGCGCTCGATATCTCAAAAAACACAAAACTCAAATATCTCTATTGTACAGAAAACCAGATAACTGTGCTTGATTTATCAAATAATCCCGAACTTGTCACTTTGCGCTGCGAATACAACAACCTATCGACTCTGGATTTAGCTGAAGCTACACTCTTGGAAGCTCTTAATTGCGACAATAACCAATTGGGAAACCTCGTGCTCCCAAACAGTGCCACATTGAAAAGCGTATCTTGCGGTAGCAATCTTTTAACTACCCTCAATGTGTCAATGAATCCCGAACTCGAACTTTTGTGGTGTGCTGAAAACTTGTTGCCTTCCATCGATTTATCGAATAATGCTAATTTAATATATCTTTGGTGTCCGTACAACAAGATGACTTCATTGAACGTTTCGTCATGCCTTAATCTTAAAGGTTTGTATTGTCATTGGAACCAACTGCCATCGATTGATGTGTCAAAGAACCTCCTGTTGGAAGAACTCTGGGTTGGAGGAAATGCGCTTTCTTCTTTGGATGTAACCAATAACACCGCCCTCGACCATTTGTATTGCGAGGACAATAACTTAACTGCACTTTCGCTTTCACAAAACAATAACTTGACCAGACTCACTTGCAACGGCAACCAGCTCGCAGAGTTGGACCTTAGAAATAACACTAATCTTCTTTTGTTGCACACCGACCACAACGATTTAACGAGTTTGGACTTATCTGCTAATACTAAACTTACTGAAGTACGTTGTCAGAATAATCAATTGACTTCTCTTGTTTTGCCTGTCAGCAACTCACTTGAGCAGCTAGCTTGCGGATCAAACCTATTAGCAGAGATTGATGTATCGCGCAACCTTGGTCTGACGCACCTGCATGTTCCTGACAACAAGCTTACATCCTTCGATGTGTCCGCTAACACAGCTCTCATTGATCTTTTGTGCTACCAGAATCAGCTTACAGGCTTGGATGTCTCCCACAACCTTTCTTTAGAGACTCTATATTGCGATTCAAACAGGATTTCATCTCTGGATCTGTCAAATAACATTGCGCTTGCGGAATTGCTATGCGACAATAATCTGCTTTCTGAACTAGACCTATCACATAACGCAAAGCTCAGTGTGCTGGTTTGCTATAACAATTTCCTTACAGAGTTGAAGTTATCCGCAAACCCTGGTCTGACATTTCTCTGGTGCAGCGGCAATCTTTTGACCACCCTCGATATTTCATCAAACACAGCATTGGAATACCTTTATTGCTATGCTAACTATATGTCTGCTCCCAGCGATGTCATCGGCATGGAAAGCACCAAGTTTATCATCAACAGTCCTGATAACTTAGAAAGCGGCACGTTCCGCTACTATATGCAAAACAGCCCTGGTCAAATCACGTTCCTCGAAGCTTTCCCCGACCTTAATTTCCGTTTGGAAGTTATCTCGCTATTTGGCGGGAGTCGTACAAGCGACAGTTTTTTAACCGATTCAGACATGGCCTTCCTCGCATCGGTGGACGCTTTGGACATCTCATCAATGAATATATCGAATCTTGCAGGCATTGAGTATTTCACGGGTCTTACAATTCTCGATTGCAGCAATAATCTCCTAACTTGGTTTAACCTTTCCGCCAACACCGCGCTTGTTTCATTGAATTGCAGTAAAAATCAGCTAACAGAGCTGATTGTCTCCCCAATGACCTCCCTACAAACTTTGGATTGCTCAAACAATCTAATCTTGGAACTGAACGTGTCCGGCAACATATTGCTCAACTCCTTATATTGCGTGGAGAATCGTTTAACCAGTTTGGATATATCTCAAGTAACCCAAATGACGACCTTGTATTGCTTTGGCAATTATATGGAATCCATTGATAATGTCATCGGGTGGAGCTTGCATACCCTTTTGTCCGGTGATAATGTCAACAGCCCTGATGACTTGGAAAAGGGAAACTTTCTTTTCTATAACCAGAATACCATCCCCACCACAACATTAATCACAATTACCAGCCAACCGCACAATACCTCTGTAACCATGTGGGGCGATATTGTCGAAAATGCTGCTACGCTCAGCGTGATAGCAAGCGCAGAGCCTTATGCACCTCTGCATTATCAATGGTATCAACAACTGGGATCTCAACCAGACCCTGATACTGACCGGCTATTTGGAACAGATGATACTTTGGAACTACCAACCGAGCAAATGAAATACTATGCCATGGGTGAGTACTATTTCTATTGCATAGTAAGCGCTGACAATGCCCAAAGCGTATATAGCTCGGTAGTCAGGGTTATGATGCACTATATAGTCAAAGATCCCGGCGTGGTGATAACACTGCAGCCTGTTGCAGCAACAACCGTGACCGAAGGCTCTATCAGCGGTAGCTTGTACATCGGAGCAGAAGCCACCGATGGCAGTCCTTGCTATTATTATCAATGGTATACCAACACCATTGCAAGCAATGTGGGTGGAACTCCAATTCTCGGTGAGACTTCAGCATATTATATCATCCCGAAAGATTTAAGAGCGGATGGAAGCCCATATTACTTCTATTGCGAAGTTGCAGCAGGAATTGGTCAAAAATTCAGTGAAGTGTCAACTGTATATGTCTTGGCTCCCGAAACAAGACCCACCTATCTGGAAGCATTCCCTGATAGTTCTTTCCGTAGGAGTATCTTACAAATGATGAACGCCAAAGACAGTGGGAACAGAACTGAAACCGATATATTCACTGCTGATGATCAGCTTTACTTGGAGCTAATCGAGAGCTTGGTATTCAACGGTCAAGATTTTAAAGACCTAACAGGGCTCGAATACTTTTCAAGGCTTTGGGATTTAAGGATATACCGCAACCCGTTGGCACAGCTTGATGTTAGCAAGAACCCTTCACTTACTCACCTTACCATAACGAATAGTGAAATTGGTGAGTTAGACTTGACAAAAAACGTAAACCTTACATTCCTTTCCATCGAAGGCAATCAGATTTCACAACTTGATTTGTCGCAAAACATTGTTTTGACATCCCTTAATGTAAGCAACAACCAATTGACGCAATTGGATTTGTCAAAAAACACAGCACTTGAGTTTTTAGATTGCAGCGAAAACATGCTAACCGGGTTGGACTTGTCTAATAATGTCGCTCTTACACAAGTCAATTGTCAAAGCAATTTCATGAAGTCCCGTGACGATGTGATTGGTTGGGTATCCATTGGATTGCACATAAACAGTGTCTCGGATTTAGATAGCGGAACATTGCGCTTCTATAACCAATATGCTACACCAGAGAGACCACTCATCACAATCACCCAACAGCCTGTGGATGACTATGTCAGCATACAGGATGGGGTGGTGTATAAAGCAGCTACCCTCGTGGTCGTCGCAACCGTCGAACCTGAAGTATCACTCAATTACCAATGGTATCAGCGCATTGGCGCTCAACCTGATCTTGCGGTTGACAAACTCCACGGGACAGGATCGACTTTGGTGCTACCAACTGCTAACACACAGTATATCCATCCGGGAATCCTCTACTTCTATTGTGTAGTGAGTACTGACAATGGGGTAGATTTAATAAGCGATATAGTGGAAGTGGAAGTCGCAATCGCAGTGTCAGATCCCGGTGTCGATATTCTCACTCACCCGGTGTCCTTAACCACTGTGACCGAAGGCTCAATCACCGGCAGCCTTTGCATTGAAGCTGCATCAACCGATGGTATCGCTACTGTATCCTATCAATGGTACAGCAACAGCTCCGCCACCAATGAAGGTGGAACTCCCATTCTTGGCGAGACAACATCAACTTTTGCCATCCCAAATGATTTAACGGCGCTGGGAAGCCCCTATTATTACTACTGTGAAGCTTTGGCTGGAATCGAAAACAAATTCAGCGAGGTAGCAACGGTGGTAGTCATTGCTCCAGAGGACAATCCCACATATGCAGAAGCGTTTCTTGATACCATTTTCCGTGAAGCAGTCTTAAACATCCTCAATAGCAACGACAACGGCAATAGAACAGAATCCAGCGATTTTACTAAAGCAGATAAAGAATATTTAGCTACTTTGACTGCGTTGAATGTGTCAAAAATGAATATCGCAGACATGGCTGGTCTGGAACACTTCTCCGGGCTTTGGTATCTGCATTGCAACAACAACCTTCTCACAGAACTCGATCTAACCGCGCTTTTGCATTTGCGAACGCTTGAATGCAGCTATAACATGCTAACCAAGCTGGATGTGACACATAACCCCGAAATTCTGAACCTCTATTGTTCAAACAACCAATTAACGGAACTTGATTTGTCCAAACAGGTTGTTCTCGTTCAACTGGCATGCAGCGGCAATTTGCTAACAGAACTTGATATTTCAAGCAGCACAAATTGTTTGTTGGATGTGTATTGCGATGGCAACTTGCTAACATCCCTTGATGTGTCAGGTTTCGCAAACCTTAGGAATCTCTATTGCTACAATAACAACATGACCTCCCCGGCTGATGTAAAAGGATGGCAGATGCACAGCAACCTCCAAGATATCAACAGCCCGACCAATGTGGACTTTGGTACTTTCCGGTTTTATAACCAGAACACTCCCCTCGGTCCGGTCATCACAATCGATGAACAACCCCAAAACAATGAAGTCCAGATATTGAATGGGACAATACTGGAAACTGTCACACTTTCTGTAACCGCATCATCGGAGCCTGAAGCAACAATCCATTATCAATGGTATCAGCAAGTTGGCGCTCAACCGGATCCTTTGGTTGACATAGCTGACAAGACCGGCGCCAATTTAGAAATCCCCACAGCTGCAATGGACATCACAGCATCGAGAATATACTACTATTACTGCGTTATTAGCGCAGATAATGCTAAGAGCGTCATCAGCAGCGTTGCGCAAGTTGGAGTGCTAGTGGTAATATCTGATCCAGGTGTAGAAATTGTTACCCAACCTATTGCCATGACTACTGTGACAGAGGGTTCAATCAACGGAAGCTTATTCATTGAAACAATACCCATAGGCATGCCCAGCGAAGAAATCATTTACCAATGGTACAGCAACACTACAAGCACAAATATCGGTGGAACAGCAATACTCGGCGCAACTCAAGCAGTATTCACTATCCCGGTGAACCTGACCGCTGCCGGTAGCCCTTATTATTTCTATTGTGTAGCCATTGGTGGACCGACTGCCGACATCAGCGATGTTGCAACAGTGGTGGTCAACGCAACGCAAAGCCTGACAATTACAATTACGACTCAACCGCAAGATACTCAGCTTATTCTATATGATGGCGAAATCGTGGAAGGAACAGACAAGCTCACAGTAGCTGTTAGCGTTAGCAATGCAAGCATTCCACACATCGTTTGGTACGAGCAACTCGGGCCAACTCCCAACCTTGACACAGATAAAATTTCAGGTGAAGGCTTATCATTCGATATTCCTCTGGTTCCGGGGTTATCCAGGTACTATTGCGTCGTCAGCGCTCAAGGCGAAAATGGTGTTGATAGCGTTATAAGCCGCGTAGCTACTGTTGGCGTAAACGAAGTTTCCATTGATCCGGGTGTTGAAATCACTGTGCATCCAATGGCGATAACCACCGTCACAGAAGGCTCTGTTAGCGGTAAGCTCAATATCGAGGCAATCCCCATCGGTCTCGAACAGGATGAGCTTCGTTATCAATGGTACACCAGCACAACCAATAAAAACAGCGATGGTGTGATGATTGCTGGTGCTACTGCTCCGAGCTTTACAATCCCCACCAACTTGACAGCCGTAGGCAGCCCATATTATTTCTTCTGTGTAGCTATTGGCGGTCCTAACTACGATGTCAGCAACATAGCCACAGTACACGTTCTTCCCCCAGAGCAATCCCAGCTTGCTTTGTTAGAAAGTATCGCCATTACTTCTTTCCCGGCAAAGACCGTTTACTCTGTTGGCGAACCCCTTGCGCTATCCGGGATGATCGTTACAGGACATTATAGCGATGGTAGCTCTGTCGCAGTAGGAAACTACACGGTTTCTCCTGCCAGCGGTTTCATTCTCAACACTCCGGGTCAAAGGCTCATCACTGTAACATACGCAGAGGGCAGCATAGTCCGCACGGTTGGTTTCAACGTCACTGTGTTCTCGGATACGCCGACATCCCAAACGCCAACATATCAAATATCTTCTGATATCTTCAACTATGTTTTTACAACTGCAACGGCGGGATACAGTCCTCGCTCTGCCGGTACTTTCACAATTAGCAACACGGGAAATCAGCCTACAGGATCCATGACTGTATCTTTGACTGGCAATACCTATGCTTTTTCCCTATCAAGAACGAGCCTTAGCAGTATCGCAGTTGATGATTATGCATACTTCTCAGTTTCACCGGTTTCAGGATTGCCTGCAGGGATTTACAACGCCACTGTGACAATCAGAGGCAACAATGGCATCCAATTGAATATTACCTTGCGCTTCACTGTCAATGCATCAACTGACTCAGGAAGTGCGCCTATAGAAAACGGAACAACCAATACAACCCCTCCTGCAACAACCGTGATACCCGATGTCGGAACACCTCCGTTGATAGAAACTCCATCTATAGGACTCTTCACTGATATGAAAGAAACCGATTGGTATTATCAAGACGTAATGTCCGTGTTCTCTCGTGGACTAATGCTTGGAACAAATGACAATCCTATGACCTTTAGCCCAAATTCCAGTCTAACCCGCGGCATGATTGTGACCATACTTTATCGCATGATCGGAAGCCCTGATGCTGCCGCGCTGGAAAATCCCTTTGACGATGTTGCCAACAACACTTGGTATACCGATGCTCTAAAGTGGGCTTCTGCCTACAATATCGTTTCCGGATATGGCGATGGTAAATTCGGCCCCAACAATCCTGTCACTCGAGAGCAACTTTCCACTATTCTAAACAATTACTCGAATCACGCAAATACCTCTCTTCCCGCTGTGACTGAGTACCCCTCTTTCGTTGATCAAAGCAATGTGGCAAGCTATGCTAACGATGCAGTTAGAACTCTTGCAATGGCAGGCATTATCAATGGCAAGCCAGGAGACAGGTTTGATCCGAAAGGCCAAGCAACAAGAGCAGAGGCTGCAACTATGCTGATGAGATTCATTAATCTTGCCGGCTTGTAGCGGCAAACCTAATATAGCATAGCACAAACGGGCGCATCAGTGCCCGTTTGTGCTATTGCCATACAAAAATGCTCATATTAGGAGTGAGGAGAGAAAAACTTAAACCATATCTGGTTTCAATGCAAGCTTAGAAATTATTCCTCTACAGATATAGTTCCAGTGATCGTAGCAGTACCCAACTCTGCTGAATCCATTTGAGTTTGAGTTTTAAAAGTGAGGTTACCGTCAAGAGTAGAATTGAACAGCTCCAATCCTTCAGCATCAACATAGATGTCACCTTTGACTGTGCCATTCTGGATGCGGAGGTTCGGAGACAAAACGGTAATCTTAGGCACAGTCAATGTATATTCTGCTGTTACCGTATAAGATTCATCTTGTGAATACAATGAAAACTTGCGATATACCCTGTCGCTCTCATCATTTCTATTGTGGAATATTCCGCTAATGACAAGTTCATCTCGTAAGGTAACATCGCTAAGCACTGCGAATATCCAGTAACCTGTGTCAGACAATCCTGCTATTAGTTTCTCAGGGTCACTGGATTCTTTGACCGATGCGGAAGATACCGCGTCTGTTGTCCCGCTTGTTGTGCTACTTTCCGGCGAGTTGGATGGCGATGTTTGCGCGGAATTTGAACAGGTTGTCAGAAGCAATACAGCAAATAAAGCAAGAATCATCGCAAATGCAATTCTCTTTTTCATAAAGCCTAAAGTTCCTTTGTCAAATAATAATAATGAATGCTATATGACAACTATATTCTAATGCGCCATCAAAGGAAATACCCTATCAAGCAGAAATATCTTCGCATATTACACCCCGGATAATCGGGTAGGGGCTGAAATGATTCAGCCCCTACCCGTATTCATAATGTACGCATTTTAAAAATTAGGCATAACAGCTCTTTACACAGCGTACCCCATGCCGATCTTAAGCGGCTGATGCAAGTTCTGCTGCGAGAGCGGCTTCCACGACTTCAACCATCAGTGCCATTGCAGGCGTGGGCAGGTTGTCTTGGGCGATTTTGCCTTCAGCAATGAGTCTTTCACCTTCTGCTCTGAGCTGCTCATCCCACCATGGTATGATTTCCCAGTTGGACTCATATTCCGACGCATCGATAACACCATTGTTGACATTCTGAATATAATCCACCAATAGGCTAAGGATGTCCGGCGCAATTGGTCTACCGCGATTGCAGTCCACTTGTAGAACCTTGGGCGCATCTGCCGCAGCTAATTCCTCCGCCGTGAGTATGCCGGAAGCGGCTGAGAGTATGCCGCTGCTCGTTCTATAATCGTTCGCTGCAACAATGTATGTCGCATCTGCGCTAAAGGCTTCCCAGACTCCGTTGCGCCTTGCTTCCGTGATAGTCACGCGGCTATCTTCCGGTTGCGTCAAATCGATTGTGTATCTCAAGCCTGCAAACGAGTCTGTCCTATAGCTGGGATTGTGAAGGATCGACAAATCGGTTTCAGTATTCGGTGCTGTGAACTGCGTTCTTGCCACGTATTCGATGAACTTTTTGATTTGCCATCCTTTCATTTCCACACGGTAAATTGTATTGCTATCATAATTATAGATTCCAATCAGCGAGCCTCTGGAGATGGGTCCTTCGATATGCTGCACAGTCATGCTAAAGGGGCAAGCGACAGAAATATCGGCTTCTCCATAATAGAGTTGAACATCATGTATGAATTCTACAAGTTTAGTGGGCTCGGTATATGCGATATTCATCGCCTCTCCAAGGGGAGACGGATTGATCATGTCTCCATTTACCAGTTCTCCGATAACGATTTTTGAATATTCCACAGCAAACTCGATTTCCGGTCTTAAGTGAGCCAGGAATCCGGCATCCTCTGCTCTGATGTTTTCCTCAAGAGCGTTGCGTTCTCCATCGTATGAGATCTGTTGAATTGTCACAGACACGCCGGCGTTCCCTTTGTCAACCACAGTCCATTTTCCGTCAATGTTCGTTACTCTAATTGAAACAATACCCAAAGAGCTGCCATTTGCAGAGTTCTCGGCATATTTCACACCGTTGATGACTCGCGAGGTACGTGTGTGACCATGAGCGCCTAAGAATGCATCGACGTTTTCAGCGATATATCGGTCAGCTAGGACACTGACCGCACCTGAACCAATGCGTTCAAAGGAATCGTATGTGCTCATATGCGCCGCTAGAACAATAACATCCGCCAAATCGCCGTCTTTGATTTCTTCAATCGCCCGTTTAGCGGCACCAACAACGCTCTCGGTATAATACCCTGCATCCTGCAGTTTTACAGCATCCCAATTATCGGCTCCAGGGTTTGTCATTCCGATTACCGCTACTCTGACACCATCCATTTGGAATACTTCAAAAGCCTTGAAGCCTGGTAGAAGCGGATCGTTGCCTGTCACTGCTTCATCACTTGTGAATTCGCCTTTGAACATGTTCCCGCATAGCATGACACCATCAAATCCTCCGGAACCGCCTTGGGATCCATTATATGCCATTAACCCTGCCGGGATTCCGAAATTAAACTCATGGTTACCCGGAATTGCGATGTCATACCCAAGGTAGTTGAATCCTTTGATCAAAGGATATACAAAGGCAGCGTTGTTTATGAACCCTGTTGTACCAGCCCCTTGTATTGTATCGCCAAGGTCTATGAGCAAATACTCTTTGCCTGCTTTGTCAAGTTCCGCTTTGCGTGCAATAATATCTGTCGCCACACGAGACAACCCTTGATGCGCAACGTTCGTTGCATAATTTACGCCGCCGAAAGCTCCATGCAGGTCGCTTGTAAACATGATTGTGATTTCCTTTTGTTTCCCTTGAGCGAACTTTTGCATATTTGCAATCAAATCTGCCGCATCGCGGCGCGTAAGCTCACCTAAGGGATTGAAGCCGGACGCAGCAACTTCAAGCACACCTGCCCCCGCTACAACCATAACTTCCTTATGAGCCCAAGGTGCGATGCTGGAAATATCAGAAATTTCCGCATTTTGTGTTGTTCCCGCAAGCAACTGAAGCCTGTCAAGCACTCGGTAAGCTATAACCGCTGCTTGCTGTCGCGTGATTGTCGCTTCGGGATATGCTCCGCCGGAATAACCTAAAAGATATCCGGCTCCCACCGCTATCGCAATGTCGTTGGTATACCAAGCATCTTGTGCAATATCGCTGAAATTATGTGTTCCTTGCACAGTGAAGTGAAATGCTTGGTTGATCATTTGCGAAAACTCCGCTCGTGTCACTGTCTCCAACGGATTTGCGGACAGACTAGCTATTATGCTGTTTGATGTTAGCGCAGTTGCCTCCATCGCTGCTATTCCCGACAATCCGCTTGCACCATTGACAAGTACACCAGTAAGCACGAAAATCGTCAAAACTATCGCCAAAAGCTTCTTTGTTTTTACCATTAAGTCATCTCCTTTAAAACTATTGTGTTTCATTCGTTTATGTTTTGCAACATATATGACGCTAGCATAAACCAGCTAAGATGTCAATAGCCTTCATCATTCTGTTGACATTATAGAAGATTATCAGTACAATCTACTTAAGTCTTGCACATTAGAAACGAAATATATAGGAGGAGAGATATGAAGTACGAAAGACCATCATTTATGCAACCGGGTATTGAAGTTGAAACCAGAACACGCCCTTTTTCATCTGCTACCATGACGATTCCGATACTGGAGTACCCAATAACGCCAAAGGACAACTTTTTCCGTAGCGCAAAAAGGGACAATCCCATGTGGGTGCCAAATTCCACGACGGACTTTGATTCATACACGATGGGTACAGGGCTAGGTCCTCCACGGCCTTCAATGTGGGGCGGAACTGAGCGCCGTGAATATACGGACGCTTGGGGTGTTGAGACAGTATTCGTCCCCGAGGCGGGAGGTCCCATGCACAAACCAGGTTCCGTCTTCATGGATGATGTGACAAAATGGGAAGAAAAAGTCAAGTTCCCTGTTTATGGCGAAAACTGGGAAGAAGCCGCAAAGCTTTTCATGGAAACCAAATATAACCCTGACAGACCACTGCGCACCAATATTGGTCAGGGTATAACCGAACGTTTGGTTGCGCTGATGGGTGGATACACGCTCTTCTGCGAAGCGCTTGTGGTTGAGCCGGAAGCTACATATGCGTTTTTTAACCGCTTGGCTGACTATATTGTCGGAATGGTCGAAAAAATGCTGGAGCTTATTCCTTTCGATTTTATCACTTACCACGATGACTGGGGTACCGAAAGAGAAACATTCTATTCAAACAAAATGATGGAAGAACTTATATTCGAGCCAACAAAACGCATTGTTGCTGCATGCAAATCAAAAGGCGCTATGTTCGAGCTTCATAGTTGCGGACACATCGAACGTTTCGTGCCTTATATGATCGACCTCGATATCGACTTCATGCAAATTCAGCGCCGCGCCAACGATATCCCTGAACTCAAGCGCAAATACGGCGACAAAATAGGGTTCAACACATCCATTGAGCGTACCGGCGCAAGTTATCCACAAGTCTCCATTGATGAGTATTGCACCTTAATCCGCGAGACTGTTGACCTTTATGCAGGTGGCGGCGGGCTATACACTGCTGCCAGCGGATACACGGACGAGCATGCTTGGGCAGGAACTTTTGAGCTTTATTGCTATAGCCGCGAATTCTACGACAAAGAGCAAGGTAGAGACTGATTAGCACAAGACAGCAAACATAAAGCTACTAACGGCAACAAGCATCGGGTTGTATCCAAATACATAAAAAGCGATATTGTTATCAAAACAGCGCTGTAACCATACTAACAGTGCAAATGGGGTTTAGGCGCAAAGGTTTTAGTCCTTTGCGTCCTGACCCCCTTTTTTTACCGGATACTCAAGGCGAGACGCGGCGCGGCTTCCTTTGGAAGGAAAGCGACAGAATATGGAAATCAAAACCTATGGAGGTGAAAGATGAACACAAGGCAAAGACTTCTCAGAATCCAAGATCTGACCTTAGCGAAATATTTGCAGCTTATGACCGATGTCGAAGTGGACTTATATGTTGAGCTGCTTAACTCATTTGTTGAATCATTTCCGGATATTGAATTCGAACTAAAAGCAGCAATGGAAGCAAGAGATATCGATTCTGTCACGAGGCAACTGACAAACCTTAGAGAAACGCTCATCGGCATTTATGCGGAAGCTCTTGCGGAAGAGTGTTGGGTTCGGCTTAATAGTTTTGATAGGGAAAGACCGGAGAAAATTGAAGCTTTTGTCATATTTTTCTTATCTATGCTAACCGCTCTATCCATCGATATTCAAATGGCATTCCTTATCGAAGATAAATCAGAAGAGATGGCAGCAAACTCATTTGAAGGCGAAACAACGAACTCGAACAAAAGCATATTGGCTGTTGACGACGATACTTTTTTCCTCGACACATTCAAAGCCGCGCTGCAAGATATTCCCTACAAAATAATCGGCGTAACTTCTGCAACCGGCGCACTTGACGTGCTGAAAGTCCATAGCCCTGATCTATTTGCTCTTGATATCGAAATGCCTGGAATGGATGGCATTCAACTGGCAAAAGAAATCCGAGCCAAAGGGTTCAGCGCTCCCATCGTATTCATAACAGGGAACGCTACAAAGGAATACGTGTCAAAGTGCATGGATGCCGATGCAGCTGATTTTATAATCAAACCTTTGAACCCGCGATATGCCGCAGGAAGAATAAACAGACTTTTGAGGTGAAGCTTTGAAATTGATTGAACGCCTCAAACGCGAGTCTCAGCTATTGGCTCAATACTTTCTGGTCGTCGTGGTTTTCGCATCAATGATAACAATAAGCAGCTACTTCTCTTTGCGCATTGTCAACGGCAACCTCGACCATCACGGCGATGAAATTATAGCTCTCTCCGCAGAGACCTTTACAGCATATCTCAGAGCGCAGCAAATCGCATTTGAAAACGTGGCTTATTCAGTCCAAGATATATATTCCCGAGACCCTGACATCGATGCAATAAGGCAGGAGCTAAGGAGATCCTCCTTGCATCTAATGGAGAGAGAAGATGGAATATATAGCGGATTTTTATACATTTACGGTCTTGTGGGAACCGATTTCATCCAAGCTTTCGACAGGATTTCCACCGATGGGGTTGACATGGAAATACGTCCCTGGTTCACCGGTGCTTACGAGAACATCGGCGAGATTCATTTCACTGATCCATACCTTTGCTACCAAACAGGCGAGCTTATAATATCCATATCAAAAGTGTTGCAAGACGGCAATGGTTTCGACTTTGGCGTCCTTTCATTTGATATCAGTTTTTCAGCTTTGAGCGACTTTGTTACACAAATTCAATTCATTGAAGCAGGTTACGGCACTTTGCTAGACACAAAACTTCGCGTTATGGTTCACTCAGATGACTCGGTAATAGGTACAAACCTTCAAGATTTGTATGCTCAGAACAATGGTGACGCAAGCATACTGGATATCCTTGCGCTGGGTGAAGAACTAAATGCGTACAGATCAAAGTCATTTAATGGAGTTGACAGCGTATTCTTCAGCAGTCAGCTTTTCAACGGTTGGCATCTTTTCTTGGGTATACCAATCGATGCTTTCTACGAAGATGCTCACAAAATGCAGCTGATATTGTCTGTGACAGGCTTTTTGTCAATGCTGTTGCTCTGCGCAGTCTTGACATTCTTACACATTGGAAGACAACGCGCCGATGAAGCCAGCCAACAAAAATCCTCATTCCTGGCAAACATGAGCCACGAAATACGCACACCTATGAATTCCATCATTGGCATGTCAGAGCTTTTGCTAAATTCCCGCCTTGCAGAGCGAGACAAAAAATTCGTCAAAGACATTCATATATCCGCTACATCGCTTTTAGATATAATCAACGATATACTGGACTTATCAAAAATCGAAGCAGGAAAATTCGAGCTATCCCCCGTAAATTACAACTTACGCGAGCTGGTAAGCGACGTAGTATCGATGTTTATGTTTGTTGCAAAGAGCAAAGGACTTGAATTCATATTTGACAAGGAAGGCGAAATGCCCGATGTACTATTCGGAGATGACATTAGATTACGGCAAGTACTAACGAATATTATCGGCAATGCAGTTAAATTCACAAATACCGGTACCATCAAGCTTAAGGTAATTACAAAGAAAGACGTATTGATTTTTGAAGTAAAAGACACCGGCATTGGAATTCGCAAAGAGGACTTTCAAACGATTTTCCAGCTTTTCAAGCAATCGCAAACAGACAAAAGCAGAAGGCATACAGGTACAGGTTTGGGGCTTCCCATAAGCAAGACTTTTGTAGAAATGATGGGCGGCGATATCAGCATCAACAGCGAATATGGGAAAGGAAGTGTTTTCAGCATATCGATTCCCATCGTATTGGGTGATCCATCAAAAATCGATGAAGGATGGGCTTCAACAAAATCCTTGTCCTTAAAAGCTTCCCGCGCCAATGTGCTTGTGGTTGACGACAACGAATATAATATAAAAGTAGCTATTGGTCTTTTGGAGCTGTTTGAAATCTACGCTGACACTGCATTATCCGGTGCGCAGGCTATTAAGATGGTGCAAAACAAAGATTATGATCTTGTGTTCATGGATCATATGATGCCCGATATGGATGGTATCGAAGCAACCGCCGAAATAAGAAAACTCGGAGCAAAATACAGAAAACTGAAAATAGCCGCATTAACAGCTAATGCGATTCAAGGAGCTAAAGAGATGTTTTTGGAAAATGGCTTTGATGGTTATATCTCAAAGCCGATAGAAATCCCGGCCTTAACAAAAATACTGTTAGAACTCCTGCCGCCTGAAAAGATAACCCACGAGAACATGCAAGAACAGGAAACCGACACTGAAAAATCAATCAAAGATAAAGACATATTCCTAAACCTGCTCGATGGCATCCCTGATATCAATTCGGAAGTCGGTCTGCTCCTTGTGGGTGGTCGCAAAGACATGTATAACAGCAATTTAAAGCTTTTTTATGAAAAACTGCAACAAGATTGTGATAATATGTCTGCATCTATTCAAAATGATGATTTGAAAACCTTCTCTATTTCTGTGCATGGGATGAAATCTGCTCTGGCAAGCATTGGAGCTTCGGGCTTGTCTGTAATGGCGCTGAAATTGGAAACCGCTTCCAAAAGCAATGATGCAGAATATTGCGCCGTACAATTCCCGTATTTTTTGGAAAGGCTCCAAATGCTTCACCAGCATCTGGCGAAGATTTATCGTTATGAAGTCATAGAAATAGAAAAAAGCCAAGGAAACATTGAATATCTCAGAAATAGCACAGAAAAAGCTCTGGAAGCAGTGCTCGCATTTGACAATGATTCAGCAATCAAGATACTTGAAGGACTTTCAGTTTACGAGTTTAACGACAACTTGGACATATTGACGAAAAATGCTCTCACAGCGCTGAAATCATATGCATATAGCGAAGCAGAAGCAGCGTTGAGAGAGATTTCTTTATTGCTGGCACCTCAAACACCATGCCACGCAGATGCCAGCATAGAACACATTAGCTCTTAATCTATAATCCTATTTGCCGTGCATATCTGAAATTATTGATACTATGCAAAAATTATGATACAATGCGCACAACTCAGCGATGGGTTGTTGCATGTCAGCGAGCAGCGGGTAAATATGCGTGCGAAAGGCAGGAGCGTAAAATGAGAAAATTGTTTGCTGCTGTAGTATTTATTATAGTGGCTATAGCTATGTTCGGTTGCGCCACCACTGAATCTGTTAATACGATTACTCCGAACACAGATACTCCGATTACGGAAGACGGCAATCTAAACGATGAAAGCACAAACTCAAGCAACTCAGATGCACCTACTCCCTCAAATGCCATTGATTGGAGCTTTTACAACGAGCGAGCAGAAGCTTTCGTTATTGCGTTGGCAGACGGTGACTTTGACACAGCCCTCACCATGTTTGACGCAACAATGGCGCACTTGGTGTCCGCAGAAACATTGAAGAACGACATATGGGGATTGATAACCATGCAATCCGGCGAGTTGGTCGCAATACATGGTACAGACAATCTGCAAATGGAAAACTATTTCATTTCTCTTGTTACTTCAAGGCACGAAAACGCCGGGGTCACCCTTAGAATCGTTTTATCCGAAGAGGGCTATATATCCGGTCTGCAAATCTACGAATTCATCACCCTTGATAACTTGAGCAATGAAGAGCATACAAATTCTCAAGCAGACTCCTCAGAAGCGATGCAGCGAGATGGATTCACGGATTACCCCATTATAGTCGGCGAAGGAAGTAGCTATCCTTTAAAAGGGCTTTTATCCATCCCTGACGACATGCCGGGGAAAGTCCCTGCTGTCGTGCTTGTCCATGGTTCCGGCTCCCATGATATGGACTCCACATTGTTTTTCAACAAGCCTTTTAAAGATATTGCGGACTATTTGGCATATAATGGCATTGCTGTCATCCGCTATGAAAAGCGAACATATGCCCACGGGGAGAAAATGCTGAAAGAATACAGCAGCGATTTGACAGTTTTCCACGAAACCATCCAAGACGCTATATTGGCAGCTGAAATACTCAAATCCGATTCACGCATAGACGAGAACAGGGTTTACATCGCCGGCATCAGCATGGGTGGGATGCTTGCGCCGCGAATTCATGCAGAAGGCGGGAATTTTGCAGGGATTATTTCATTATCAGGTTCACCTCGAACCATATATGAGATAATGCACCACCAAAACCTGCTTATGGTGGAATTGATGGACGATGGAGACGAAAAAGACAATGCATTAGCATTGCTGGAAAAAGAATCATATGACAAAATCATATCCGGGTTTCTCGGTCTTTCTGATGAAGAAGCGAAAGAAACCTCGTTTGAAGGGACCAACATCTCAATATACTATTTCAACGAGTGGGCAAGAATCCCTACCTCGCAATATGTCAACGAGATTTCGGTGCCATTTCTCATAGTGCAAGGTTCTGAAGATTTACAGGTATCCGCTGACCTGGATTTCGTTGCTTGGCAGGAATTGCTCGCGGGGCGAGACAATGCAACATTCAAACTGTACGAGGGTTTGAACCATTTGCTCATGCAATCCGCAGGTTACGACATCTCCCAATTAATGGTAGAATACCAAATACCCGGCCAAGTGGACATCCAAGTTCTAATGGATATCGTCCAATGGATAAAAGCAAACTAAGACTGTTTCTTTTGCACTAAATCTCATAAAGGCAATGAGACTGTGAAGCAAGACCCTCTTCCAAGCTCGCTGGCAACACTGATTTTCCCATTTTCCAGCTCAAGTATCCTTTTCACAAGGGATAAACCAAGCCCGTTGCCTTCTGTAGCTCTGGAAGGATCGCCTTGGTAAAATTTATCGAATATCCGTTTCACGACTTCCTCATCCATCCCTATGCCATTATCGGCGATAGCCGCTATCGCTTCGTTGCGCGTTTTTGCAAGGCTAACCTTGATTGTTCCTCCATCGGGGCTGAATTTTATGGCGTTAGTCAGCAGGTTTGTCCAAAGATGGTTCAGCACTTCCTCATCGGCAGTGATGCGAACTGCGCTAATGTCTGTTTCCACTTCCAATCTTTTATTCGACAGTTGCGGTTCCATGGTTAATATGGATCTCCGTATTTGCTCGTCCAGGGAAAATTCTGCCTTTTCATAAATTCTATCCGAGCTTTCCAATCTAGACAATAAAAGCACATTGCTGGACAGCCTGGTTAACCTATCGCTCTCGGAAATAATTATGTCCAAATACTCATTGCGCTGCGTTTCTGACAGCGTATCTTTTTTAAGTTGCCTGGCAAAACCTCTAATAGACGCTATAGGTGTTTTGAATTCATGGGAAATATTGCTCACAAAATCAGTCCGAAGTGTTTCTATGCTGGATAGTTCTTTTGCCATTTCGTTGAAGCTTCTTGCAAGACGCTCGAGTTCGTGTCTCCTTCCCGTCTCCACTCGGACATCGAAGTTGCCGGATGCTATCTCTTTGGTCGCCTCTGTCAGGTTGCGTATCGGTCGCAAGAAGTGCTTCCCACCAAATATCGCGGTAATCGTCCCTATAAACAAACTGATGAGCAATAATACAAGAATAAAGCCCGGTAGCCTATTCGTTGTTATAGGCTGGAATACACCAATCCGGTGAAAAATATACAATATGGACCCCGAAGCGCCTATGCTCAAGAGTATGACGAAAAAGATCAGGATAACAAGCACTGATAGAATGGACAAGCTACGAGTGAATTTTGCATTATCGTTCATCATTTCTCACCGCCTTGTACCCAAGTCCGCGCACTGTTTCTATGGAAAATTCATGCCAATCAAAGAAGCGTTCACGGAGTCTACCTACATGAACACTGACTGTATGCTCTGACGATTCTGTATCAAGCCCCCATATTTCATCCATCAGCTGTATGCGCGTGAAGATGGTTTCAGGATAACTGAGCAGCTTGTAAAGAAGCAAAAATTCCTTTTGTGGCAATGTTATGCGTTCTGATGCGCGGCTTATGGTAAATGTGTCATAGTTCAGTGTTACCTGTCCTATAATGATTTTCCTCTCGCTGACTATTTTCGCGCGCCGCAGCAAAGCTTTTACCCTGAGAATCATCTCTTCTTCATCAATGGGTTTCACCATATAGTCGTCTGTCCCCACTATAAAACCTTTGCGCTTATCTTTTATGGTTTCTTTTGCTGTTACCATCAATATTGGAAAATCATACCTTGCTTCCCGCAATTGCTCTGTTAAAGTGAAGCCATCCATGCCCGGCATCATAATGTCGGTGATCATCAGGTCAACATGCTGTTTTTCAATGACATCAAGGGCTTCTTCCGCATCGCATGCAAGGATTGGATTATAACGTTCGTCCAGCAGCACTGCCTCGATCAGTTTCCTTATATTCTGATCGTCTTCCACCACAAGTATATTGAACATTCATATAGTCTCCTGTTTATTTCTGTGTTGCCACAACCATAATATACAAAGTTCAACCAGACTTCAACTTATTGTGCAAATGCGTTGAAGTTTGCTTTATGTTTGCTGGTGGACAGATGGCTCCCCTGCGTTGGAGCAAGCAAATTGTAAGCGAGTAGTTGTGATATTGATTCCGTGCTGCTATGCCGGCAATGTTTCCGGTTAGCTCGAAGTCCTCGCTTGCATATTAATGTCATCAATCTCAAACGTATGCAATGAAGCAGCTCTAAACATTGTAGCTTTCCTTCACCAAACCTTCTAAGAGCCATTTCCTAAGGCAACGGTTCAATGCAGATATCTCCAAAGGCTTCGGTAAAAAGTCGTCAAGCATATTGTCAAGGAAAAACTGCTCCATTCCTGCTATGGCATTCGCAGTTAACGCAATTATCGGCACTTCCCTATTCCATCCACCGGTTTCCCGTATGAGCCTGGTCGTTTCCAATCCATCCATCTCAGGCATCATATGATCCATAAAGATTATATCATATCGATTTGCCATTGCTAGTTCAATCGCCTCAGCGCCGCTTTGCGCCAAATCCGGAACAATCTCAAATGCGCCGAGCAACGCTTCCGCTACAGTCAGATTTATGTCTATATCATCAATAACCAGTATTTTTGCTCCCGGTGCAGTAAAATCAATGACCCTGTCATCTTCTTCAGTGATTCCTTGTTCCGAGATGATAAATGGCAGCTTTACAAAAAATGACGAGCCTACGCCATATGCGCTCTCGAACCATAATTCTCCACCCATCATTTTGCACAGATTATACGTTATAGCCAATCCTAGCCCTGTTCCGACAACGTTTCTGTTGTTGCGGACATCCAGTTGCTCAAAAGGCTTGAATAGTTTAGCTTTATCTTCGTCGCGTATACCGATTCCGGTATCTTTTATCTCAAAATGCAAATCACTTCCAATTAGTTGAGCGCTAAAGGTGATTCCGCCATCTTTCGTGTACTTTACTGCGTTTGACAAAATGTTCGTGAAAACTTGGCGTATTCGGTTCTCGTCACCCATAATCGTATCGGGGAGCTTGTCTGAAAAGATAAATTCAAGATTAAGCCTCTTTTCGCTGCAAAGCATTGAAAACATCGAATATAAGTGATCAAGGAGCATTCTAAGACTGAAAGTTGCTTCGATAATCTCCATTTTCCCCGATTCGATTTTTGAAAAATCCAAGATATCGTTAATTATGGATAGCAGGGAGCTTGACGCTTTCTTGATATCCGAAACGTATTTTTTTTGCACAGGTGGCATTTAAGAACGATTGAGCATTTCGCTCATCCCAATGATTACATTCATTGGAGTACGTATTTCGTGGCTCATCGTTGCTAAAAAATCGGATTTTGCATTGTTCGCTGCTTCAGCACGTTCTTTCTCACGCATG
>Ga0099364_10000932_pt1 | contig 49726 bp, 38 predicted proteins | sample TergutTh196P3_FD_73070 | JGI IMG/M metagenome (GOLD analysis project Ga0099364, IMG submission 73070) | Microcerotermes parvus P3 segment gut microbial communities from Pointe-Noire, Republic of the Congo - Th196 P3 | ecosystem: Host-associated > Arthropoda: Insects > Digestive system > Gut ... | reverse complement strand
CATAGTCCCCGTCCAATGCTCCCCGTATCATTTCATCAAAAATATCCCGCCTTAATTGCACCGGGTAATTGTGATAAGCCGCCATCTGGTCTGCAATAGTCTTAAGAGCACGGAGATGGCCGTTTACCCGGCCATTCCAGTATTCGGACTGATTGTCAGCCAGATACTCCAGGCCTGCTACGCTCAAACCCATGCTGATATTTGAAGCCCTGTTGGCAAGCACAAAGGAAATTGCTGCCGCTACAACAACGGTCATGGCTATCCCCATAAAAGTCAGCTTTACCTTGATTTTCATTTTCTTTCTCCTTTCTTTTTTTCCTCTATTAGTAAAAAATTCAGCCTTTGTAATTTTGTGTAAAGAATATCCAAACTGTGATATATTGAGCTTATGTCGTCATTTATCTCATCTTTTTCCTCGTTAGGCCCTAAAAAGACGGAAAAAGAGCTCTCTTGCCTGGTACATGTCCGCACTTTACACCTCCCCCATTAGAATCTAGATGTTTGTTTGTAAATCTTTTTGTAAATCTATTTCTAAATAAAAATATTATGTAATGCATAATAAAATACTATGCATTACATAATTTGTCAAGATAAATAAATTCTTTATCATTATCTAACAGGTAATCAAATGGCTGGCCTTCGAGAAACATTCGCTAAAAACCTAAAAGAAAATCGCCGGAAATGTGGTTTCTCGCAGGCAAAACTGGCTGAAATGGTTGGTGTTTCTACTCACCATATCGCAATGATAGAGCTAACAAGAAATTTTCCCGCTGCTGAGCTGGTAGAACGCATTGCAAAAGCCATGAATATTAAAATTTTTGAGCTTTTTGTTGAAGATAGTTCAATTAGTGCGGACTTTGAGATGCTTCGCAAGCTTATCAGCAGCGATATTAGGCAATTATTTGAGGAATATCTGGAAAAATTAACAAAAAAGGAAAAATAAGTTGTTTTTCCAGAAGGTTAAGTCTAGGTTTGACTTTTTTCATTAACAGGGAGCCGCCTATCCCTTCAAAAGAAGCCCTTCCCAAGGCAGAAGCTTCCCTTCCATGAGCGTCCTGCCGGTGTTGGAAATAAATACCTCACCTGACAAAAGTCCGAGGAGCTTTCCCGGCAGCTTTCTTTCCCTGGAAGAAAAATTCAGGGCTACTGTGTAAAGCTCCTCCCCCAGCCTGGTTCCGGTTATCAGGCGCTGATAAACCATCAGGTACCTGTCGCCATAAACCGGCAGAAACTTTCCGAACTTCAAACATTCGCTGTTCTTTCGAATGGCGATAAAGCTCTTGTAGAAGTTCAGGATCGATGCCGGATCGTTCTTCTGGGAAGCGTAGTTGATATAGCGGTAATTTGTGTTGACACCCAGCCAGGGCTTAACCTTTGAAAAGCCGGCATTTTCTCCTGAGTCCCACTGCATGGGCGTACGGGCATTGTCGCGGGAGCTGGCCTTTATCCATCTCCAGCGCAGAAAACCGGGGATGAACATTTTCTTCATTAGCTTTGAAAGGCCGTGGCTCATAACATCGTCAAGTTCATCAAGGCTTTTAAAGTCAAAGTTGGTCATGCCGATTTCCTGACCCTGGTAGATAAAGACTGTTCCCTTTAGCGTAAGTTCCATCAAGGCAAGCATCTTTGCGCTACGCCGCCAGTACCTGTGCGGGGGCCTATAGCGGGCGGTATCCTTTGCAGCGCCGTAGTGGGACACGATGCGCGGCTGGTCGTGGTTTTCCAGGTACAGGGCGTTCCAGTCAAGGCCCTGCTGCCATTTTGTCAATACATCAAGAAGTTCTCTTGCATAGAATTTTCTGGGGACAAATTGGGCAACGCGGCGGTCAATTTCCAGATGCTCAAAATAAAAGAGCATGTCCAGTTCCTTGCGGCTTTCGTCGCTAAGGAGCTTTGCCTCTTCCACACCCACAATGACCGTTTCACCCACGGTAAAGCAGTCGCATTTGTCCAATACATCCCGCCGCAGCTCACGAAGAATTTCGTGGTTTCCCTCCTGGCACTTGTAGTGCTCAAGGCCCTGAACGGTCAGGCTTTTTTTACCGTCTGCAAGACTTGTCTTGTAAATAACATTGATCACATCGCAGCGGAAACCTGCGGCGCCCTTGCCAAGCCAAAAGCGGAGTATGTTTTTTACTTCTTCCACCACCAGAGGATTTTTATAGTTCAGGTCCGGCTGCTTTTTGTCAAAAAGGTGCAGGTAATACTCGCCTCTTTTCTCATCAAAGTCCCAGACCTCGCCCATGAAAAAGCTGGTCCAGTTATTGGGCGGCATTCTTCGTCCCTTGGGACCAATTTTGGGCGGCTGCCAGATATAGTAATCAGTGTAGGGTTCTATTCGATCGCGGCTCTTTTGAAACCACTCGTGCTCGTCAGAAGTGTGGTTGATCACAAGGTCCATGATGATCCTTATGTCAAGCTCTGCGGCCTTGTCAAAGAGCTTTTCCATATCCGCCATGGTTCCAAACTTTGGGTCGATGGAACAATAGTCGCTGATATCGTAGCCGTTGTCGGCATCCGGGGATTTATACACCGGCGAAAGCCAGATAATGCCGATGCCAAGCGCTTTTAGCTCATCCAGACGGGAAATAATTCCCGGGATGTCACCAATGCCGTCGCCGTTGCTGTCCTGAAAGCTGCGGGGGTAGATCTGGTAGGCGATGCGGTCTTTCCACCAGGTACTCATGGAAGTATTATATATGATATAAGGCCATTGTTTAAAGCTGCGTTGACAAGAGCTTTCAATTTTTGCTAGCGTGTGGATATGAAACCCTACAGTGCCTGGACTAAAGACGAACTTTTAAGCGAAAAGGAATCTCTTTCCGCAGCCTTCCAAACATTCAAGACAAAGGGCCTGTCGCTGAACATGACCCGCGGCAAACCCAGCGCCGAACAGCTTGACCTTTCCACCCCCATATTGGACGCCGTAAATTCCTCCAATGGCTTTACCGCAGAAGGCAATGTCGACTGCCGCAATTACGGGGAGCTGACTGGCATCAGCGAAGCGAAAAAGCTTTTCGCCGGGTACATGGGCGTCGCAGCCGATGAGATCATTGTAGCGGGCTCCAGCTCTCTTTCCATGATGTATGATTCTTTATCACGGGCAATTCTGACCGGTGTACTGGACTCCGAAAGGCCCTGGGGCAGGGAAGAAAAGATAAAGTTCCTTTGCCCGGTACCTGGCTACGACCGGCATTTTAATATCTGCCAGTTCCTGGGTATCGAGATGATCAATATACCCACACTTGCCGAAGGCCCGGACATGGACATGATCGAAAAGCTCCTTGCCGCAGATCCCCTGATCAAGGGCATGTGGATAGTCCCAAAGTTTTCCAACCCAACGGGCATTACCTATTCTGACAGAACCATCCGCGCCCTGGCAGCATTAAAACCGGCAGCAAAAGACTTCCGCATTTTCTGCGACAATGCCTACGCAATGCACGAGGTTTACCGGAACCCGCCGCAGCTAAATCTTCTTACGGCCTGTAAAGAGGCGGGCGCTCCCAACATGGTTTACCTCTTTGGCTCCACCAACAAGATTACCTTTCCCGGCGCGGGAGTTGCCTTTTTCGCGGCATCCAAAGAAAACATCGCCTTTACCGAGAAGCAGCTTTTCATGCAGACAATCGGCTGGGACAAGCTCAACATGCTGCGCCATGTCCGCTTTCTAAAAGACGCAGACGGCATCCGCGCCCATCTGCAAAAAAACGCCGAACTTTTGCGCCCGAAGTTTGACGCCGTCATAAATAAACTGGAAGCAGCACTTTCGGGCCTTGGGGCCGGCGAGTGGATCAAGCCCGACGGCGGATACTTCGTCACCTTTATTGCCGAGCCAGGCTGCGCCAAACGCATAGTCGCCATTTGCAGGGAGGCCGGAGTCGTCCTGACCGAGGCAGGCGCCACGCATCCTTACGGCAAGGATCCCGAAGATCGCTATATCAGAATTGCCCCGACCTTTCCCTCCCTTGCGGAACTTAATGCGGCAATGGAAGTGTTCTGCTGCGCCGTTAAACTTGCCAAGCTGGAACGTATGGTGTCATAATATAGGCACATGAAAAAACCCCATATACTTTTACTCTTAATTTGCGTAGTTTTTGCGTCTTTGCTCCTTGCCTCATGCGGAAGGGTAAGAGGCAGGCAGGCTACCACGGTTTTCTCGGCCTCCCATGTCTCTCCGGGAAGGCCCGCGGCGGGACTTGAGGATTTCCGGATTTCCTATTTCCAGGCCCTTGATCCGGCGGCGCTTGCCGCGGGGGGCTTTGACACGGCAAACTTTGCCGGCGCAGAGAACATCGAGGAAAGCGCTGAGCCCTTTACGATTGTGGATTACGGCCCAAGGGGGGAATTACCCAGCGAGATACAGAGACCTTCCATCTACGTGGTTTTCTCCCAGCCGGCGGTTCCCCTTTCCAGATTGGGAGAAGTTATACGGCAGGATGCGGGGCTTTTTTCCATTGAGCCGCCCATAAGGGGGGTCTACCGCTGGTACGGAACCAGACTTCTTTCCTTTGAACCTGATGGGGATACCCTGCCCCAGCAGGAGTACAGTATTACGGTTTCGGACAGGATACGCTCCCTGGGCGGCAAAAGCCTGGAAGGGGAAAGATCCTTTAGCTTTGAAACCGAGCGCCTGAGCGTTTTGAGCTGGGAACTTGGTACCGGCGAAAGCTGGGTAAATAGCTGGAACGCGGATCCAAACGACGCCAGGAACATCAGCCTGATTTTTTCCTATCCGGTTGAGCTCCAGGAAATCGCCAAGTGGATGGAGGTGAGCGTTCTCTGGCAGCGCTTCCCCTTTACCCTTTCGCGGCTTCCTGAGATCGACGATCCTTACCGAATGCATTTACGCTCGCGCTACAGCGCCGAGCAGGGCGTACTGCTTACCCTTGACGACACCCTTCCCCTGGATTCCGAAGTCCGGCTGCAAATTTTCGCCGGGGCCCGATCACAGGAGGGCTGGCTTGGTTCCAGACATGACGTAGTTTTCAGCTTCCACACCCTGCGGCCCTTCGCCTTTGAGCACGTTTCGGTTAGAGCCGAGGCCAGGCCCAGAACTGAAGAAGGGGACAGTATTCCCATTTCCCTTCAGTTCAGCCAGAACGTGGACCCGGATATCGAGCCCTCGCTTTTTTCGGTTCAGGGAATGCCGCCGCTTACATCTGATAATGTCCGTGTCTTTGGCAATACTGTTGTGATAAACAATCTTCCACTGGAATACGAAAGAAGCTACCAGGTACGAATTTCGTCTGGCGTACGGGATCTCTGGGGCAGGACTTTGGGACAGGAGCAGTTCGTCCAGGCCAATGTCGGCGAGGCCAACAGTTACATCTACTTCCTTAATACCGGCCCGGGGATGCTGGAAGCCGGATTCCCGCCCCTGGTGGTCTGGGAAACGCAAAACCCCCTTTCCATCCGTTCCAGAATAGCCGCCGCCTCCGGGCCCTACGAGCGGCTTCCCCTGGCAAGCCTTTCGGCCCAGAACCTTTCGGCCTTTCCCAGAAACACCAAGCGATACGTTGTGGAGGACCTAAGTCCCTTCCTGGGCCCGGGCGGAAAGGGCAGCGCGACCATGGCCTGGGATCACGAGACCCTTTCACAGTGGCAGCGCGGAAGGACAATCAGGGGTAATGCCTGGCTTTCGGTGCAGGTCACCGACATAGGCATCACCCTGCGCTACTCCTACAACAGGGTACTGGTCTGGGCGACAAAGCTTTCCACCGGGGAAGCCGCCGCCAACGCCAGGGTGGAACTTCTGGAGGGGACTTCCGTTATTCGCTCGGGATTGACCGACAGCCGCGGCCTTGCGGTTTTTGAATTCCCGGACGGGGAATTCGCCGCTAGCTTTACCCATCTTTACCCCCACCAGGGCGTGACCGACTGGAGCCGCGGCTTTAGGGTCCGGGTAATCGAAGGCGGCGGCGCCATGGCCGGCGGGGACCAGGCTGAGTTTATCCCCAACGAGAGCCACAATATCTGGCGCTTTAGGGTTGAAGCCAGCGCCGCTCCCTTTAACGTTGAAGAAGAAAGGCCCCTGATCTATCTCTTTACCGACAGGGGCATTTACAGGCCCGGCGAGACAGTGACTTTCCGGGGTCTGGATCGGAGCCTTCGCCGGGGCAGCTTCCTAAGCTACGAGGGCGATTACAACATTCAGGTTTCCGGCGCCGCCTTTGGCGCTCCGGCCATCGCCTCCCTAAGCGGCCGCTCAACGGAAAGCGGCGGGAGCCATGGCTCCTTTAGCCTCCCTGAAAACCTGGAACCCGGAACCTACGTTATACGCTACAGGCGCGGCGCGGCTGGCGGCGCGGCTAGCGGCGCAGCCAGCGGTGCAAACAGTAATATAGAGCAATCCATTGCTTTTACAGTGGCCAACTTCGAGCGCCTGCGCTTCCAGGCCGATGTAGAATTCCCCGAACTGCTTTTTTACCAGGGAGAAAACATTTCCGCCCGGCTTTCCGCCTCCTATCTGGCGGGCGGCGCCATGGCCGGCGCTCCCTACAGCTACTACTGGAGCCGGGAACTTGCTGGCTTTCAGCCCGCCAGCAACGCTGGCGCAGGCAGCGGCGCCTGGCGGAACTGGCGCTTCGGCCCGGAGATATGGGACGGCCGCTCCTACCTTGGGGAGGGCGAGGGAGTCCTGGGCCCGGACGGCAGCACTGCCATTACACATAACGCCAGAGAGGAAGGCGTAGAAGGCGCCGCTTACCGCTACCTGCTTGAAGCCTCGGTTCAGGACCCGGCAAGACAGGAGATCTCCGCCCGCAGCTCGGTACTGGTTCACCCCGCTTCGTTTTACCTGGCTTCCCGCCTTGATGCGGGGAATCTGCGCTCGGTGGATTCTGGCAACCCAAACCCTTCGGCCTACTTTCTTCCGGCAGGCAGCCCGGCCACGATTAGCTGGGCCCTGCTCGATCCAGAAGGCAATCCCTTTAGCGGCACTGAAACGCCGGTCATTTCCCTTCAGCTGATCCGCCACGAATGGCGCCAGGCCCGCCAGGCCGGAGTAGGCGGCAGGATCATCCTTAACTGGGAAAGGGTCGAAGTAAACGTCATGGAACGGAGCTTTAGCCCCGGCAGAAACGAGTACTCAGGCGTCATCCCCTTTAACCCGTCTGCAAGCGGCCAGTGGGAGATACGGCTTTCAAGCAGGGACTCAAGGGGCCGCTCCGTGCATACCCGCTACGGCTTTTTCGTCAGCGGCGCGGGCTGGGTTCACTGGGGCGGCTTTGACCTTGATGTCATCAGCCTTTCGCCGGACAGGCCCTCTTACGCGCCGGGCGAAACCGCAAGGCTCCTCGTACGTTCCCCCCTGCCCTCCGGACAGTACCTGCTTACCCTGGAACGGGAAGGAATTATCGAAGAGCGGATAATCGAACTTGACGGCTCGGCCCGCAGCATCGACATTCCCATAAGGGAATCCTACCTGCCTATCGTCTATGTGGCCCTCTCTTCTTTTTCAGTCCGCTCAGGGCCGCCCGAGCACACTTACTACGAGCCTGACCTGGACAAACCAAGGGGCATTTTTGGCCTGGCAAGCCTTCTTGTGGATACCGAAAGCCGGAACTACAGGATCGAGATTGAAACTTCCAAAAGCGTTTACAGTCCCGGCGAGGAGGCGGAAGTAACCCTAAAGGTCAGCCTGGGCGGAAGGCCGGCCCCCAACGTGGAGCTGAGCTTTTTGACCGTCGACCGGGGCGTGCTTGATCTTATCGACTACCGGGTGCCTGACCCCCTGGCCTTTTTCTACAACCCGGAGAACTTCCCCCTGGCTGTGCGGGGCGCAGACAGCCGTTCCCTTCTTATTGATCCGGTTACCTATAACATAAGAGAGCTTCAGGGCGGCGATGGCAAAGACGCAATGGGCAGAGCTCCCGATCAGGTCGTCCTTGACGAGCGGCAGGATTTCAGGCCCACGGCGGTTTTTGAGCCCTACCTTGTTACCGGTGCGGACGGAACCGTCACCATAAGATTCGAGCTTCCGGACTCCCTTAGCACCTTCCGTTCTACGGCAGTGGCGCTGGGCCTGGACCGTTTCGGCATTGCCGAGCAGGAGCTCCGGGTAAGCGCGCCCCTTACGGCCCTGCCCGCCCTGCCCCGCAAGCTCCGCTGGCGGGACACTGGAACAGTCTCCCTCGTTTTAAGCAATCTTGAAAACCGTGCCGTGGAGGCCAGAGTTTCCCTGGAGACCGAAACCATCGAAAGCGGTCATTGGGACACAGTACTGGAGGTCGACGGCGCAAGTACACGGACTGTCAGGATTGCGCCTGGCGCTTCTACGGAAGTTTCCTTTAGAGTTGCCGCCCTGGGCGCCGGGGAGAGCAGGATCATTTTTACCCTTAATTCCCCTGCGGTAAACGAAAGGATCATCAGAACCCTCAGCGTGGAAAGACCGGTGTTATACGAAACCGTTACCGCCATCGGGAGCCTTGCAGACGAGAACCCCTTTATTGTAGAAGGGCTGGTTCTTCCATCTACTGTTCCGGAGGGAACCGGAAGTCTTTCGGTTTCCCTTTCCACTTCCCAGCTTGCCCTGCTTGGCGAAGCGGTTCGATACCTTCTGGATTTTCCCTTTGAAAGCCTGGAGCAGCGCAGTGCCGCCATACTTCCCCTTATCGCCTTTGGGGATCAACTGGAAATTTTCAACCTGGACCTGCCGGTAAGCAACCCACGGGCAATAATCGAAAACGAGCTGGCCAATTTCGCAAGAAGCCAGCTGCAAGACGGCTCCTTTCCATTCTGGCCCGGCGGAAGAAGCGGCAACCTGTACGTGAGCCTGCGCATCGCCCATATCACGGCCCTTGCCAGGCAGAAGGGCTACCGGCTTCCGGCCGAACTGGACAGCCAGGCAATGCTCCGTTACATCACCAGCGTTGATTTTACCCGGGCACCATTCAGAGGGGATCACTTTTTGCGGGGTTATTCCCTTTGGATACGAAGCATGTACGGGGAGCGCATAGGCACGGAAATTGCCGCCTATTTTAGACAGGGGGACGAGCTGGGCATTTCAGGCTGGGGCTTTGCCGGCCTGGCTGCCCTGGAGCTTGGACTGACGGAGCTTGCCGTCACGGCCAGGGACAGGCTAAGGCGCTTTATAAGGCCCGGCACCCGAACCCTGGACCTCACCGACACCTACGAGCGGGGTTTTAATTTCTGGGGCGCCGACTCCGACCGTTATGCGATAGCGCTTATGCTCTACCATGCCTTAAGCCCCCAGGACGACATGACAGGCCGCCTTGCGAATTCCCTTATCGAGCGCCAGCGCCGGGGCTTCTGGAACAACAGCTCTTCTACCTACTGGGCCGTCCTTGCCTTTAGCCGCATAGCCGATACGGAAAGAACCGAGAACCTTAATGCCCTCATTTCCCTGGGGCAAACGCAGCTTTTGGAAACCACATTTCATTCGGCCGGCGAAGCTCCCGTTTCCCGTGTTTGGCTCCTGGACGAACAGCCGCTTGCTTCCATTGAGCGGGACAGCCTTCTGCCTTTCAGGCTTGAACGGGAAGGCACAGGGCGGCTTCAGTATACCGCCAGCCTCCGTTACGGGATCCCCACGGAACTTGCTGCCGCCCGCGACGAGGGCATTGGCGTCTTCGCGGAAACCTTTGACTCCCTGGGAAACCGCGTCACTGACGGCGTACTGATTCCCGGCAGAACCTATACCCGCAAGGTAACTGTTTCCAGCTCAAGGGATCGAACCTTTCTGGCCCTGCGGGCGCCGGTTCCATCCGGCGCGGAAATTGTTGACGCGACTTTTGTTACCAGCGCCACAGTACAGCCGCCAAGGAATAACGGCACAGGAAATGGCAGGCGAATAATGTCTGATGATTTCTGGAACCGGGAAACAGCGCCTTTGCGCTTCATAATGGACAACGAGCTTCTGTTCCACTGGGATTTCTTCCCCGCTGGAATGAGGGAAGTGGAGTTCCGCTTCCGCGCGGTAATGCCAGGAGTCTACCCCACCCCGCCGGCCCAGGCGGAATGTATGTACGAGCCTGAGATCTTTGGGCGGGGGGCCGGAGAGCTGTTCCGCATCGGATTTTAATATGAAGCTCAGCCGGAAGCAGCTGCTTGTATTTGGTCCCCTGTGTTTTCTGGCTCTCTTTTATCTCTTTCTCATTGTCCTCCCCTTTCCCGAACTTGCGGCCTACCGGACAAGGTCCTACGGAACTGCAATCAGCGACCGGAACGGGAACATACTCCGGGTGGTGCCCGCCGCTGACGGGGTCAGGCGTGAGTGGGCATCGTTAGACGAAATTCCTCCTGGGGCGGTTCAGATCTTTATCCGTTCCGAAGACAGGCGTTTTTACTTTCATCCCGGCGTTGATCCCATTTCAGCGGCGGGCAGCCTGTCGAGGAACCTAAGGGCCGGGCGTATTGTGTCAGGGGCATCCACCATCAGCATGCAGCTTGCCAGGATGGTAAAGCCCCACAGGGGCGGCATGGGCGGCAAGCTCTCCGAGGCCTTTAACGCCATGCGCATCGAGGCAAAGCTTTCAAAAAGGGAAGTTCTGGAACTCTGGCTTAACAGTATTCCCTTTGGAAGCAATGTGGAGGGGCTCCCCGCCATGACACGGGCCCGCTTTGGCAGACCCGTAAGGGGGCTGGATGACAACCGGGCGGCCCTGCTTGCGGCGGTTCCCCGGCGGCCTAACCTTTACGACCCGGCCCTGAACCCGGATGCGGCTGTTTCTGCGGCACTGGCCCTGTCGCAGCGGCTCTCCCTGGGCCTTAGCGAAGAAGAGCTCATCGAGGCGGCAAATGAAACAAGGCGCGGCTGGCAGGGGCCGGCGGATCCAAGGGCGCCCTTTTACGCTCCTCATTTTACCGGCCGGGTCGCCGGAATTGTTTCGCCCGCCAGCGCGCCTGTCTACAGCACCCTGGACCTGGCCCTTCAGCGTTATGCGGAAGAGCAGCTAAACATGGAACTTTCCCTTTTGGCCCGGAACCGGGTAAGCAACGGGGCCATCATGGCCATTGATAACGAAACCGGAGCGGTGCGGGTCTATGTGGGCTCGGCCTCCTGGTTTGACGATACGGCCCTGGGAAAAATTGACGGCGTCCGTTTCCGGGGGCAGCCCGGCTCCTGTCTCAAACCATTTCTCTACGCCATGGCCCTGGACGCAGGTTTCAGCCCGGCGGATGTCATGCCGGACCTTCCCATGGTCTTTGGCAGCAGGGAGGCTTACATTCCCTCCAACTTCAACAACCGCTTTAACGGCCCTGTCCGTCTGCGCATCGCCCTTGCCTCTTCCCTTAATATTCCCGCAGTCTATCTATTGCAGCGCCTTGGAGTCAGGAATTTTGAGGAGTACCTTCTTGATCTGGGCTTTGAATCCATAAGGGACAGAATGGGAAGCCACGGCAGCGGCCTTGCCCTGGGCAACGCGGAAGTCAGCCTGGAAGAAATGGTGCGGGCCTACTCGGCTTTTCCACGGGGCGGTTCCCCGGCGGAGCTGCTCTGGGTGGAAGGCGAAACGCAGCCGCAGCCGCAGATGAGGATGTCCCCCTACGCCGCCTGGACTGTGGCGGACATACTTTCGGACAGGTCAAGCCGCTTTGCGGGCTTCGGCCCCGCCTCGGCTATGGCAACTCCCTTTGCCTCAATGTTCAAGACCGGAACGGCCAACCAGTTTCAGCACATCTGGGCCCTGGGCGCCACAGCGCGTTTTACCGTGGGCGTTTGGATGGGCAATTTCTCCGGGGAAACCGTCGTCGGCAGCACCGGCAGCTCCATTCCCGCAAGCATTGCCGCAAGGCTCCTTAACGCCATGGAGCAGTCCGCCGGCCCGGGCCTTTCCGGCGAGAACCCCGCAGGCCCCCTGCCTGACGGAACCGCTGAAATAAGAATCTGCTCCCTTTCGGGCATGAGCTGGGGCCACAACTGCGGCGGCTTTGTGCGCGAGTGGCTGCGAAGCGAGCAGGTGCCGGCGGCCTGCAACTGGCACAGCGCTGCCGGGCTTTACTATCCCCCCGAATACCAGCAATGGCTGGCTGGAACTCAGCGCGCGGGCAGTACAAGGCAGGACGGCCGCGGCCAGATACGGACTCCGGTGAACGGCTCGGTGTTCTTCCTGGACCCCTCCCTTCCCCCTGAGGTTCAGGCCCTGCGCGTTGAGACCAGCGGCTTTGGCACCGATGCCCTTCTTTACTCCAACGGCACTCTTGTGGGAAGCCTTAACCACGCCGGGGTCTACACCCTGCCCCTAACGCGGGGCCGCCACACGATTATGGTGGAGGATCTGGGCGGCAGCTCCTTCCCTGTAAATTTCGAAGTTAGGTGAAAAAAGTGTTCCTGTTTTAATCGAGTGCCGCCTTCATCTCACTGACGTACTCGTAAATGCGCTGGCCGGCGGCTTCCCCGTGTTCGGCGATGATTTTGACGATGGCGCTTCCCACGATAACTCCGTCGGCGATCTGCGACATCTGCGCCGCCTGCGCCGGTGTATGAATACCAAAGCCGATGGCTGCCGGCACGGTGCTGACTTCCTTTATGGATCGCAGGATGGCACCAAGGTCTGTGGTAATTTCTTTACGTACCCCCGTTACCCCCATGGACGAAACGACGTAGATAAATCCGGTGGAGGCAGCGGCGATTTCCTTTATCCGCGCCTCGGATGTCGGAGCGATAAGGGAGATGAGGTCTATACCATGCCTGCCCGCCGCCTCTCTTACCGGCGCCTGTTCTTCAAAGGGCAGGTCGGGAATGATGATCCCGTCAAGGCCGGCTTTGGCGGCGCGCTGGAAGAAGGCCTCGGCGCCGTCTTTCACGCCGGCAGAGGAGCCGTAACTAAAAACCGGGTTAAAGTAACTCAAAAATACCAGGGGCGTTTCTGTTTCTTTGCGCAGATCTTCTACAAGGGCAAAGCATTTTTCCACGCTGGCCCCGCCGCGCAGGGCGCGTATACTTGCCTCCTGGATAACCGGGCCTTCGGCTATGGGGTCGGAGAATGGGACGCCTATCTCAATCAGATCGGCTCCGGCCCTGATCATCGACAGAACAAATTCTTTTGTCTTTTCCATGCTGGGGTCGCCGCCGGTGATAAAACCTATAAAAGCTTTGCCTTTTGCAAAGGCTTGCTGGATTCTACTCATTAATGCTTCTCCCCCGGTACTTTGCGATTGACGCAACGTCCTTGTCCCCCCGGCCGGAAAGGCAAATGATGATGTTCTCGTCCTTGCCGAAATCCCCGGCAATTTTTTGGGCATGGGCAATGGCGTGGGCGCTTTCTATTGCACAGATGAGCCCTTCGGTTTTGGAAAGGTACTCAAAGGCGCAGACCGCCTCTTCATCGGTAACCGGCACATACTCCGCGCGCTTACAGTCGTTAAGGTATGCGTGTTCGGGGCCTATGCCCGGATAGTCAAGTCCGGCCGAAATCGAATGCACCGGCGCGATCTGCCCCTCCTCGTCCTGACAAAAATACGAGCTCATGCCGTGGAAGACGCCGGTGCTGCCTTTGGCAATGGTGGCGGCGTGCTTGTCCGTGTCCAGGCCAAGCCCCGCAGCCTCGCAGCCAATCAGCCGCACGGCGGCGTCGGGAATGAAATGGCAGAACATGCCGATGGCGTTGCTGCCGCCGCCCACACAGGCGATGACCGCCGCCGGAAGCCTGCCCTCCGCCGCGAGGATCTGCTCCCGCGCCTCCCGGCTGATGACGCTCTGAAAGTCCCGCACCATTGTGGGGAAGGGATGGGGACCCATGACCGAGCCAAGCACGTAGTGGGTGTCGTGAACTCGGCTGGTCCATTCCCGCATGGTTTCATTTACCGCATCTTTTAGGGTTTGGGTTCCCGACATTACAGGATGAACAGCGGCGCCCAAAAGTTCCATGCGGTATACGTTCAGGGCCTGGCGCTCGGTGTCTTCCTTCCCCATGAATATCTCACATTCCATTCCAAGCAGGGCCGCCGCAGTTGCCGCCGCCACCCCATGCTGGCCCGCGCCAGTTTCGGCGATGATCCTTGTCTTGCCCATTTTTTTTGCCAGAAGGGTCTGTCCCAATACATTGTTGATCTTGTGGGAGCCGGTGTGGTTCAAATCTTCCCGTTTAAGGTATATCTTGGCGCCGCCCAAATCCCGGCTCATCTTTTCGGCAAAGTACAATAGCGAAGGCCGGCCCGCGTAGTCTTTGAAAAGGGCGTCCAGTTCCGCGTTAAAATCCCTGTCGTCTTTATAGTGAAAGTATGCTTTTTCCAGATTGATGATCTCGTTCATCAGTGTCTCAGGAATGTACTGCCCGCCGTAATCGCCGAATCTGCCTCTGCTCATATCTCGTTTCCTTAAGATAGTTAATTATTGAATCTATAACAAGACAATAAATGTCAAAATACCCAGACAAAGGGTTAGGATAAGCCAGTCTATTTTGTTGACTTTAAACAACGCCCCTGTTCTTGGTTCCGAATAGCACCGGGATTCCATGGCAAACACAATTTCATCTGCCCGCCGCAGGGTTTGGCCCAAAAGAGGAAAGGCGATAAAGCCTATACGCTTGACCGGGTTTTTCCTTAGCCCCACGCAGCGGGATCTTTGGGCATCCGTCATTTCCGTATAACAGTCAAATATTACAGGCAGTAAAACAAAGGTAAGGTTTATCGTCATGGCGATCCGTGCTTCGTTTATAAAAGGAAGGGGCCGCAAGTACCATTCAATGACATTTTTAAAGGTCAGCAGGGATGTGGTTCCAGTCATGACAGCACAGACCATGATAATCAGAATCAGGCGTCCGCCGAAGCGCAGCCCCAGAATCAGCCCCTGCTGGGAAACTCTTTGAATGGGAAATCCCGGTATGGGATCGCCGCTCACGTTAAAGGCATTTGATAAAAGGACAATAATAATGATCAGCCCAAAGAACTTCATGTCTTTTAGAAGGGCAGGGATTGGAAGCCTTGCCAGGGACAGGGCAGCGGCGATTATACACAGCAGCACAAGATAGTGGCGGCCTTCCGATGCCAGACTGGCGGAAAGGCTCAATAGGATCATGCACAGCAGTTTAAGCCTGCCGTCCATCCTGTGCAGGACAGTATCTTTATGAATGTAGTGAAAGAATGTTACCTGAGCCATGTTAGCGAACCTGGATCCTCATCTTTCTTCAAGGGGCTCCTTACCCCATACTGTTCCGCCCGGGAAATAATTTCCTGGGGCCTGCCGTCCTCTACCAGCTTCCCCTTATGGAATATCACCAGCCTGTCTGCATGGGCCAGCACTTTTTCTAGCTCGTGGCTTATTACGATAATCGTGTGTCCCTCTTTGTGAAGCTGAACCAGTTGAGCAAGAACCTGCAAAACCCCGGCATAATCCAGGCCGGAGAAAGGCTCGTCAAACATGATGACTTCGGGCTTCATGGCCAGCACCCCTGCAAGGGCCAGCTTCCTTTTCTGCCCCCCCGAAAGCTTGTGGGGGTCCTGGCTGGAAAACTCAGAAAGCCCCACGGTTTGCAGCGACTCTTTGACTATGCGCTCAACTTCGGCCCTGGGAAGATTAAGATTCTCCGGCCCAAAGGCAACATCCTCGGCTGCGGTTTGCCCGACAATCTGGCTGTCCGCATCCTGAAAAACCAGGCCGATTTTTTTCCGCGCGGCAGTGATATTTTTTGCTATGGACTCCCCGTTGATAAACACTTTCCCTTTCGTGGGCGCAAGGAGGCCGTTCAAGTGGCGGATAAAGACGGTTTTTCCCGAGCCGTTGGCTCCGGCGATAATAATGAATTCCCCCTCCCCGGTCGTTAAGCTTATATCTTCGATGCCTATGCTGCCGTCGGGAAAAATATGCGTCAGGTTTCGAGCTTCCAGTACCGCTATGTATTCACCCTCATGGTTTGCCGAAACCGCAGCAGAAGCACCCGGGCCAGAGCGGCAGCGGCGGCTATTTTTATCACCATCCCGATTACAAAGGGGGTAAATCCTGCGGCCACTGCGGCGGGCCAGCTCATGTTCATTACGGCTTTAAGCCAGGGGATGCCCGCCAGATATAAAAAGAAATTGCCCGCAATCAGAGCTATCAGATAGCTGACGATTGAGGGTTTCATTTTTCCTGCCACTATGCCGATGGCAAGGACCATCAATAAATAGCCAAAGAGGAAACCGCCGGTGGGCCCAAGGATAATACCAAGCCCCGCCCTGCCTCCGGCAAAGACGGGCAGGCCCAGTGCCCCTAAAACAAGATACAGGGCGGTGCTTTGCAGCCCGTACTTCCACCCAAGGAAAAGCCCCGTCAGCATGACGAAAAAATCAGCCAATGCAATTGGTACAGGGCCTACGGGAATGGGAATACTTATATAACTTCCTATAATAATAAAGGCCGTAAATAAAGCGCCATAGACCATCATGCGAAGACTAAAGCCAGATACGCTGTTTTTTGAACTCATGCCTGAATCTCCTTGGCTGTCCTGAATCTAACTGCCTTTATCAATTGTAGAATTTTTTGGCGGTCTTTTATACCGTCCGTTTCCGCTCCGCTGGAAACGTCAATGGCATAGGGCTCAAGGGCCATTGCCTTTTCGATATTGTCCAGGTTTATACCCCCCGCAAGAAACCAGGGCTTGTCAAACTGATGCTCTTCCAGCAGTTCCCAGTTGAATGTTTTGCCCGACCCCGCACCGCTATCGACAAGGAAGTACTCTATTAAATTTATACCCAATTCCTCACGCAAAGACGCATCGAACCTTCGGTTCGCGGCGCCAAGCAGAGGAGGAGTTATTAAAGCCTTTATTACCGGAATGCCGCATATGTCTTTAAGCTTTGCGATGTATTCCTCGTCTTCGCTGCCGTGGAGCTGGGCGATGCCGATAATTCCATCGCGGTAAAGGCCGGCGATGGTTTCCGGTGGGGCATCCACGAAAACGCCCACCGGGACAATGCCGTCCGCTAGGCGGGAACGCAATTGTCCGGCCTGGCCGGGTGAAACCTGCCGCCTGCTTTCGGCAAAGACAAAGCCGGCGTAATCGGGACGGGCCTCGTTGACGTGATCTATGTCTTCAGCGCGAAAGAGGCCGCAGATTTTGATCTTCACCCAAGTACTCCTTTAAAACTCCTAAAAAACGCCCAGGCTGTTCCAAAGCGGAATCATCAGCGCCACAACAATCACGCAGACTACAAAATAGATAGTCCCGTACGCGGCTAAATGTTTTTGCGTCCAGCTTCGCTCCCCCGCCATACTGGAACCCATCATTGCCCACATATTCTGATAGTTCATAAAGAAGCAGTTAGCCGCCATGATAAACAGGGGGAGCCACAGAAGCGGATTGATGCCGTATGCCTCCTGGATGGAGGGCAGTACCGGAACCAGTATTGCCATGGTGGGAATGAACAGGGCGATATCGAAAAAGCGCCATGCAAACAGGATTGCCAGCATAAATAAAGTAAAAAGCATGGGATCCCCTGCGATTGGTCCTATCGCGGGTATAATTATTCCGCTTAACCAGCTTGAAATGCCTGTTGCCGTAAAAATGCTGTTTATACTCAGGGCCATGGCAACAAAGATCACCATGTCCCAGCTAATCCCCGTTCCAATGTCTTCGGTGGTCAATATTTTAAGGGCAAAAAACGCGATGACAGCCGCTAAACAAATGGCGGCGGTCGGCAGGCCATGCAAGCCGCTGCTGATAAACATGGCGAATACTATCAACAGTATGACTCCGGCAGTTTTTGCCTGGGCAGAGAGCTTTGTGTCTTCCCCTGTCTGCAAAGAGGCTACCGCAGAAATCTTGTCTTCTGGGCGCAATACGAAGTAACTGATGACAAGCATGAGCAGCGAAATAAGCGCCTGGGGGAGCAGCATAACCGACAGCCAACTGTCAAAAGTGATCAAGCCTTCCATTTCAGGTACCGCGTTGTAAAGTCCCTGTACAATGGGGCCCCACAGCACCCCCGTAAGCCAGCCGCTGCCGGGCAGTATTGCCATGGCAAAGGCCGTCAGCATAATCAGCGATTGGCCCTTTGAGCCCTTTTTTAAGGCGCATAACTCACAGCACTGCATCGCAATTGGTATCATTATCGCGACACGGACGGTCATTGAAGGCGTAAAAATACTCAAGACGATCCCTATGACAGCCCAGGCGCAAATCAACGATGGATATGAGGGGCGGAAAAGCCGCATGATCCCAAAGGCGATACTTTTGCCCAGCCCTGTCTTACGCAAGACCGTACCGAAGAACAGCGCCGGAACCAATGTCCAGACAGCCGATTCGGCAAAGCCCGAAAACACTATCCCCGGACGCAGCCCGGCAATCAGGCCAAAGGCGGCAAGGAACAGGGCGCCCATGGAATACGGAAGGCCAAAGGGTTTTATGACCCATATCCCTATGGAGATGAGTACGGCGCCCAGCATTAAGTGCCCTCTTGGTTCAAGCCCCGGGGAAAATGGTGCTTCTATCATCATCCACAGTGCGATTAAAAGGAACAGTCCAAAGCCGACTTTTTGTGCATAACTTTTTCTGTAATTCATAAATTCTCCTTGTACGTGTTAAGCTCTTTTAGAAACTGTTTTTTATCCTTGCTCCGCATCAGACTTTCGCCTATCAATACGGCGTCAAAATTCAAACTCTTTAAAATGCTGGTATCTTCCGCTGACTTAATACCGCTTTCCGCTACGCTAAGAATACCTGACGGGATTAATTCCCGAAGCCTGGCGCCGGCTTCAATATCAACGGCAAATGTTTTCAGGTTCCGGTTATTGATGCCAATGATCCCCGCCCCCGCCTCCAGGGCCTGTTCCGTTTCTTCTGCGTTGTGAGCCTCTACAAGGGCGGATAGACCCAGCTCTTCGGCAAGCTTGATAAACGAGGCGAGGGTTTCCGTGTCCAAGAGGGCGCAGATCAAAAGCACAGCTCCTGCGCCCAGCAGCTTTGCCTCGTAAATCTGGTAGGGGTCGATGGTAAAATCTTTTCTTAATGTGGGTATCGACACTGCCGCAGAAATTTCCTGTAAGTATTGATCTGCGCCCAAAAAATATTCCGGCTCGGTAAGCACCGAAATTGCCGCCGCTCCGGCAGCCTCGTATTCCTTCGCAATTTCCAGCCAGGGAAAATCCTCGGCTATAATGCCCTTGGATGGGGATGCCTTTTTCACCTCGCAGATAAAGGAAAGTCCCGGTGCCTTCAGCGCCCGCTCAAATGGGAGCCTCTCCCCACTGTCCACTGTCCACTGTCCACTGTCCACTAATTTTCGCAGCTTCTCCAGGGGAACGGCCTTTTTGGCCTTTTCTACCCGCAGCCTGGTCTTGGCGGCAATTTCGTCAAGAATCGTCATGCCCCGGCACCTTCTTCCTTTGACAGCTTAACGAACTGTTCAAGCTGGGCCTGGGCCTTGCCGGAGTCGATGGCCTCGGCGGCAATTTTAATTCCTTCCTCTATGCTGACTTCCGGCCTGGCAATGTGAATGGCCGCAGCCGAGTTCAACAAGACCGCATCCCGCTTGGGCCCTTTTACCCCGGCCAGAATGTCCCTGGTAATTTTGGCATTTTCCGCCGGAGTCCCGCCCAGCATATCGTCTTTGTTGCAGCGGCTAAAGCCAAACTGCTCCGGCTCTATCACGTAACTCTTGATAAACCCGTCTTTAAATTCGCAGACGCTGGTGGGCGAACTCAGGGAGATCTCATCCATCCCGTCCTGCCCGAAAACTACCATGCCTCTTTTTACCCCCAGGTTGCAAAGCACCTTTGCCATGGGCTCAAGGTGGTCCGGATGGTAGACCCCAAGCAGCTCCATCTTTGCCCCCGCCGGATTTACCAGGGGGCCCAGCATGTTAAAAATCGTCCTGATGCCCAATTCCCGCCTGACCGGGGCCACATACTTCATGGAAATATGGTAGTTTTGGGCAAAGAGGAAGCAAAGGTTGATGCTTTTTAGGATATGCAGGCTCTGTTCCGGCGGAATGGTGATGACAACGTCCAGGGCTTCCAGCAGATCCGCCGCCCCGCACTTGCTGGAGGCGGCCCGGTTGCCGTGTTTTGCCACGGGAATGCCCGCGGCGGAGGTTACCAGGGCCGAGGTAGTGGAAATGTTGAAGGAATGGGACAAATCGCCGCCGGTTCCTACAATTTCCAGTACATCCATGTCGTGCAAAACACGCAGGCAGTGCTTGCGCATCCCCGCCGCCGCCGCGGTGATCTCATCGATGGTCTCGCCCTTTACCGACATGGCCGTCAGAAAGGCCGCCATCTGAATCTCGCTGGCCTTGCCTTCCATGATTTCGTGCATTACAGCTTCAGCGGTTTCGTAGCTTAGGTTTTCACGCCGGGCAGCCTGCTGAATGGCTTCTTTTATTATCATTGTTCAACTCCTTCTATAGATGGGCTAGAATCCCGTATTTTATCGTTTCTACTTATAGAAACATATGTTTCTTTATATAGTAACATCATTTTTTTGTCAATAGGTTTTTATTCTGATTTCTCTTAGCGCTGTAAATATCTGCTCAATTTTTCCATAACAGTATCCATGTCCAGAGGCTTACCCAGGTGGTCGTTCATGCCCGCATCAAGACATTTTTCTATGTCCTCCTTAAAGACATTGGCGGTCATTGCTATTATCGGAACGCCATGCAGCCGTTCCGCTGATGGCATATTTTTCCCCCGCTCCGCCTCAAAGGCCCTTATCTGCCGGGTTGCTTCGTACCCGTCCATTTCAGGCATTTGTATATCCATAAAGATCATATTATATTTATCCGGTTCTGCGGTGAATTTTTCCAGCGCTTCTTTACCATTCTCCGCACATTCAATACGAAGGCCTGTAGGCTCAAGAAGGGTCTCGGCAATTTCCCTGTTGATATCGATATCCTCGACAAGGAGCATGGTATACGCCCCAAAGTTTTTAATTTCTTTTTGCTGGGGTTCTTTTTGAGCGGACTTTTTGCTCTTACCGCCCAGACACTCGTTGATTGCATCGATGATGGATGAGGGGAAAAGAGGTTTGGGGAGAAACTTATCCACACCTGCTGCTTTTGCGTCTTTTTCGATGAGATCCCACTGGGCAGCGGAAATCATGATCACCACCGATTTATGATCTGATGCGTCAGAAGAACTCATTTCCTTTATCTTCCGGCTTAGCTCAATTCCGTCCATAAGGGGCATCTTCCAGTCAACAAAATAAAGATCGTAAAACCCTTTTGACTTTATCATGGCAAGGGCCTCTTTTCCGCCCGGGGCTGCATCGCATTGTATACCGTGCTGCTGCATAAGCTCGCCGAAATAAAGCAGGACGTCGGGGTTATCGTCAATGACAATGACACGGACATTCTGCAAATTTACACCCGGCGCCAATATGCTCTCATCAGTACCGCTGCCAATGCCGGCCTGAAAGGTAAATCTAAAGGTGGAGCCTTTGTCCAGTTCCGATTCAACCCAGATCTGTCCGCCCATCAATTCCAGAATACGTTTGGATATGGAAAGCCCAAGACCGGTACCGCCAAACTTGCGGGATGTTCCGCTTTCTGCCTGCTGAAAGGCATCAAAGAGACTTTGCATCTGTTCCTGGCTGATTCCAATGCCGGTATCGCTTACTTCGCCCTGAATGGTATGAACGCCGTTCTTTTCGCCTATGTGCTTTGCATAAAGACGAATACTGCCCTTGTCGGGGGTGAATTTCACAGCATTGGACAGAAGATTGGCAACCACCTGTGTCAAACGCTGATCATCCCCTACAAGAAAAGCGGGGATTTTTTTGTCAATATAAACGGAAAATTCCTGCTGTTTTTCGTCAATGCGGAAATTGATAACATTAACAGCTTTTTGGAACACATTTTCAAAATTAAAGGTCGTTAAGGAAAGTTCAAACTTGTTGGCCTCGATCTTGGATATATCAAGAACATCATTAATGACTCCCAAAAGATGGGTTGATGCATTTTCAATTTTTTCAAATGAATAGTCCTTCTTGCTGATATCAGGAGAACTTCTGCCTATGGATGTCATACCGATTATGGCATTCATGGGAGTGCGCATCTCGTGGCTCATATTGGCAAGAAAAATGCTTTTATACCTGGAAGTCGCCTCCGCCTCCTCTTTTAAGGCCGCAACTTCTTCAAAGGGCTTTTTAATAAATCTTGAAGAAATTGCCGCTACAAGAATGCTCAGGGCAAAAGCAACAAAGCCAACTACAATAAGCCCCCTGTTGATGTCCCTGAACGGGCTTTCCGGAAGAGGCGCAATAATTCCCATGCCCCAGCCTTCGACCGAGGCGCTGACCGGCCTGAAAGAGCATAACCTGGGAACACCGGCCATGGGGAAATAACCTACCCCGGTTTCACCGTTTACTACCCGCCGCAATACCAATGATACCGGCTCAAAAGCGCGATCGGTTTCCGCCATGCTAAAGAAGTTAATACGGGTTTGCACCCAGGCTTCCCGCATATTGGCAATCATATTACCTTCTGCATCTACCATAAAAATATGGCCTGTCTGCCATATAACGAATTGGTTAAAGCGATCGCTGAAATACATACCCGGAACGGTGAGTACCAGTATTCTGTCCCCGGCGCTTCGTCCCGTCAGGGGGGCGGCCAGGTAGAACACCACCCCAAGGCTTGAGTGATAGGAAGAAGAAAAGAGTGTTTCTCCGGAAAATGACCGTCTAACGTATGTGTCGTTCATTATTTCTGCCGACGCGGGCAGCTCTCCTGTCGAACTGACAAGTCCCCTTCTGTCATCCAAAACAGCCATCCCGATAAACTCCGGGTTCTGGGCTTCCTGGTATGCCAGAACTCCGGGCCATGCTGCCTCTGCGATATCCGAGAGGCTGTCGGCAATCATTGCAGCCTTTAACCTAAGGAGTTCAATTTCGCTTGAGATAAAATGGTCGGCAATATCCGCTACTACGCTAAGATCAGTTTCCTGGGCCATCCGGATATTATTTCTCACAAAGCTTATGCCGGCCGATATACTAAATAAAATGATGAGCAAGCTGGTAAGAGTAATAGAAAGAATGGCTCTTATCCGAATGGGCATACAATAAATGTACCATCAAACAAGGCATTTTTCAAGTTGACAAAACACTAAAAAAATCTTATCGTTCTGGTAAGATTTTCAGGGTCGGGTGAGCCAGCCCCTTGGCAGCGGCAGGCAATTCCCAACCGGCGGTATAGCCCGCGACTTCGTGCTTCTGCCCTCTCTTTTGGGGGCCGGGGGCCCGAACTGAGTCGGTGAAATTCCGGCGCCGACGGTACAGTCCGGATGGAAGAAAATTTTCTTGTTTCTGCAACAGACATCTTTGTCTTAAACAAGAGCCCTGGATTGGCGCGGATAATAGCGCCTGACACCGGGGCTTTTTTGTCTCCGGTGAAAATTATTACCGGAGGCTTATATGAGACTTCTTTTACTTATCCTGCTGGCTATTTCTTTATTCTCAGGTTGTACTCCCAGGGAGCAGCAAGAGAGAACAGACGGCGCTTCCATCGCAGTCTTCATCCCCGGTGTTATGGCCGGAAGCGCCATTTACGAAATGCTGGCGGATGGGGCAAGAAGGGCCGTGGATGAATTCACCGCCGCAAACCCCCAGGATGCGCCTTCGCTTACGGTAATTGAGGGCGGCTTTAACCAGGCCGGCTGGGAAGGCCAGGTAACGACCCTGGCGGCCTCCGGCCTTTACGACCTTATCATCTCTTCCAACCCTTCTCTGCCGGTAATCGTGTCTTCGGTTTCCCAGAGCTTCCCCAAACAAAAATTCCTGCTCCTTGACGGCGAATTGTCTGGAAACCCCAATGTGTACAGCCTGCGTTACAACCAGCGGGAACAGGGCTTTATGGCCGGTTACATCGCGGCCCTTGTTTCAATGGAAAGCTGGCCGGGCATAAGGCGGGTGGGCCTTGTGGCAGCCCAGGAGTATCCGGCCTTGAACAACATAATCCTGCCAGGGTTTATCGACGGGGCCAGGGCGGTCGATCCGAGCTTTGAACTGGACTTCCGGGTGGTGGGCAACTGGTTCGATGCCGCAAGGGCCGCAGAGCTTGCCGCCGGAATGATCCGGGACGGCGCGATGGTACTGCTCCCAATTGCGGGCGGCGCGGGGCATGGGGTGATCCAGGCCGCGGCCGAAAGCGGGGCAAAGGTGGTCTGGTTCGACACAGACGGCTATACCATACGGCCCGGCACGGTGGTAGGAAGCGCGATCTTAAGGCAGGACAGGGGCGCTTATGAAACCACCCTTGCCTTTCTAAACGGAACCCTGCCCTTTGGCAGAGCCGATATCGCTGGAACCGCCGAGGGCTTTGTTGACTTTGTCGATGATGATCCCCATTACATTAGCTCGGTGAGCCAGGCCGTCAGGGAAAGGCAGGCGGCATTAAGTTCCCGTCTGCGCTCGGGAGCGTTAAGGATAGACGAGTCAGGAAGACAAACGGAAAGATGATTGAACTAAAGGGCATAGGCAAATACTTTCCTTCCAACGGCGTGATGGCCCTGGAAAGGGCCGACTTTAATATCCGCAGTGGAGAAATCCACGCCCTTTTGGGAGAAAACGGAACCGGGAAATCCACCCTTATGCACATTCTGGCGGGTTATTTTCCCGCTTCGTCGGGGGCTGTCTTGGTCGACGGGAAGGAACGGCGCTTTTCCGCACCGGCCGGCGCCCTTGCCCTGGGTATAGGCATGGTACGCCAGCATCCCGCGCTTGTGCGGGGCTTTAAGGTCTGGGAAGACTGCGTCCTGGGCGCTGAAACACCGGAGCGCGGCTCTGCGAATGCGGCTTTGCGAGAGCTTAAATTCTATAACCCAAATTCTTTGAAAAAACGGGTAGAGAAACTATCCAGACACTGGGGTTTTGATCTCCCCCTGGAAAGCCGCTGCGAAACCCTTACCGTAAGCCAGCGCCAGAAGGCCGCGGTCTTAAGCCTGCTGCTTCGGGACGCGAAATGGCTCATCTTTGACGAGCCTACCGCCGTCCTTACTGCGGGAGAAACAGAGGCCCTCTTTGAACTTTTCAAAAACCTTCGCGCCGAGGGCCGGGGCATCATCCTAATCACCCATAAGCTTGAAGAGGCCCTTGCCATATCCGATAGAATAACGGTGATCCGCCGGGGAGTAACGCAGGAAAGCCGCTATACAAAAGAACTTTCGGCTGATGCTCTTGAAGAGGCCATCTTTGAAACAGTTGACTCAGTACATATCACGCAAAGGCGCGAAAACTTTTGTAGCGGAGACCCTGTTCTTGAAATCAAAGATCTGCATCTTGCACCAAGGGGGCTTAAGCGCATTAAAAATATCAACCTGTGCCTAAGGCCGGGGGAAATATGCGGCATTACCGGGGTAAGGGACGGCGGCCTTGAAACACTGGAGCTTGCACTGACGGGCCTTCTGCGGCCTGGCAAGGGCGAACAAAAAATCGAGGGCTCCGTTAGGCTTAACGGTCATTATATTACCGGCAAAGGTGTGCGGGCCTTTCGCGAGGCGGGCGGGGCCTACCTTGGCTCAGATCGCCTGGGTGTAAATCTTGCGGCGGGACTCCCGTTAAGCGAAAGCCTTATCATTCATGCCTTTCGCCGCTCAAGGCGGGGGATCTTCCTGAATATAAAAAGCCTAAACGACTGGTGCCGGGAAATCATGAGCCGGGCGGGAATTGCGCGCTCGGCTTCTGACGGCGTTGCCTCTTTTTCAGGAGGTATGCTCCAGCGCATTCTTCTGGCCCGGGAATTCGCCGAGGAAGCTTCGCTTATTGTCCTGGCCGAAGGAGGAAGCGGCCTTGATCAGTCCAACCGCCGCAAGCTTGAAGAAGAACTGGAGTCCCATGCCAGACGCGGCGCGGCGGTGTTGCTTTTTTCCACCGATGCCGCAGAGCTAAGTTCCATAGCCGGAAAAATAATGCTGCTAAAGGACGGCACCTTAAATGAAATTTAAAAAGCCGCCTTTTTTCGAGGCGCTCATTGCGCTTGGGGCGGCAATTCTATTGATCCTGATTCTCATTCTTTTTAGCTCATCAGATCCGGCAAGGATGATGCGGGCCTTTTTTATTACGCCCTGGTCTTCTCCCTGGTTTTTAGGCAATACCCTGGATGGGATTGCCCTTCTTCTCGTTTCCTCTTTGGGCGCGGCAGCGGCCTTCCGCGGGGGGACTTTTAACCTTGGCGGAGAAGGACAGATCTATGCCGGCGGACTGTGCGCGTCTATGATTCTGCTCTCCTTTAGTTATCTTCCCGCGCCTTTACTGCTTTTACTTGGGGCTTTCACCGCCATCCTGACCGGGGGCCTTATTGGCGGCTTTTCCGGCTTTCTGAAAAAAAAGCTGGGCATGAACGAGCTCATCTCTTCTTTCCTGTTATCCTCTGCCCTTATCCCCCTTGCGGATTACCTTATAAGCGGCCCGTGGCGGGATCAGAGCGGCAATCTTTTGGCCCTGCCGCCTTTTACAGACGGCCTGATTCTTACGCGCCTTTTGCCGCCATCAAACCTGTCGCTTTCATTTGTCTATGCCCTGCTTCTTGTTTTTTGCGCTCATATTTTTATAAACAGAACTCATCTTGGCTACCAGTTCAGAATTGCCGGCGCCGCTCCGGCCTTTGCCCGTTTTGGAGGCATAAAAAGCGAGAAGCTGTGGATCCCAGCAATGGGCATTTCGGGGGCGCTGGCGGGGCTAACCGGCTTTTTCGCCGTAGCGGGCAGCTTTGGCCGCTGTCATGCCGGCTTTAGCGGAGGCCTGGGCTGGAGCGCCATAGCGGTAGCCCTTATCGCCGCCAACAAGCCGCTGGCCCTCCTGCCCGCCGCGCTGGTTTTCGGCTGGCTGCAATCCGGTTCCGGCTCGGCCCTGCTTGCCGCGGGGCTGAATCTGGAGACCTCATCTTTTATACAGGCGGCGGTTCTTCTTTTGATAACCGCGCGATGGATAGGCAGGAAATAATGGGAATGATGGACGGACTTCTTAACAACGCAGCCCCCCTGATCCTGGCAGGGCTGGGCGCGCTTTTATCGGAGCTTTCAGGGGCCCTGGGAATTTTCGTCGAGGGCTTTATGATCAGCGGGGCCTTCTTCTCCTGGGTTTTCGCCGCCTGGACCGGCTCGGCTTTTTGGGGAACCCTGCTCAGCGCTTCTTGCGCCGGCTTTGTTGGATGGGCCCTGGCCCGCTATGTCAGGCTGAGCGGCGCGAATCCCTTTATCGCAGGGCTTGCCTTTAACCTGGCCGCATCGGGTCTAACCCTTTCCCTTTCGGCAGTCTGGTTTGGGACGAAGGGGGTTTTGCTGAATCCGGGTATCAGGATTCCCGCCCAAAGCTCCTTTACCGCCCTGGCCTTTGCCTGCGTGATAATCGCCGCCTTCGCCATTAACCGTACCGTGCCGGGCTTAAGACTGCGGGCCTCGGGCCTGGCGCCGGAAGCCGCTGCCGGTAAAGGCATCCACCCAGGGCTCTACCGGGAGGTCGCCTGGGCCCTTGCGGCCTTTCTTGCGGCCCTTGCGGGTGCGGCCCTTACTTTCCGGGTCGGGGCCTACGCCCCAGGCGGCATAGCGGGAAGGGGCTGGATAGCCCTTGCATTGGTCTACCTGGGCTTCAGAAGGGTATGGGGAGTTGCCCTTGCGGCAATTGTCTTTAGCTTTGTCGAGCGGGTGGGTTTCGGCATTCAAGGCCTGGGCGCCCTCCCTGCAACGGCGCTTTTGGGGCTGCCCTCTGCCTTGGCACTGCTATTGTACTCCGTTTCCATGTTTTTAAAGAAAAAGAAATCCGGCTTGCAAAAAACGCCCTGAAAAGGTTATGCTCTTAGGCATGAGAAAACCTGTATTACCCCGGATATTATTATTTTCGCTTCTCTACTGCGCTTTTTTTGTGGCGCTGGTTACAATTCAGTTTTCAAAGCGCGGCGGTTTTACCCACAGAGTAGGAAGCCTGGTGGTAAGCGGTCAGTATCGCCTGCCGGATGTAAACGATCGTCCCAATGGCCCCAATGAGTATTATCTTGATGGTGAAGTGAATATTATCTTTGGCGGAATGGACTTTGGCATTATCAGAAGGGGCGACGGGAATTCTTTCCATCTGGTCAGACGGGACGGGACCAGAGACGAGCTGCTTCCGGAGCGCATGCTCATTTCCGGAAATTCTGTGATTTTTGAATTTCCCGGAGCTGCAGAGCTGACATTTTCCACCCAGCACAGCGGGGGCGCACTGGAGATGCGCATAACGGCTGACTTTATGGAAGATGTTACCAGCATTGAACTTCCCTTCAGGCCCCTTAGAAGAACGGGAATTCGTGACACCGGAGACGGACAGCTCACTGTCAATGCCGGCGGCCAAAGCTATAGCTTTGGCCGTTCCCCAATCGACATGGAGCGAAGGCTGCTTCTCGTCAGGGCCGAAGGAATAAGCTACCGGGTAATTCCAACCCGCAGAGATTTTTCTCCCGGTGATTTCATCCTTCCGGAAGCCCAAAGCGCCGAGGCATTTAACGAGTTTACGAGCCGCTGGAGGGATCACAGTTATGCCCTCTGGAACCGCAGTATCTCGGAGCAAAATAACGAGGACATGGTTGTGGCTTTCGCCGCCGAAGCTCTTAACCGGGGAAACTACAGGGCGGCGGTGGCGGCAGTCCCGCAGACTTTTTTAAGGGGCGCCTACCGGACCCACGACTCTTCTGTTTATATTGGCGGCCTGGATCAGGCCTACCGTTCCCTTATTGCCAGGGATCGGGAAAAGCTCGCCCGTATTTCCCGGCAGATCAACGAAAGGTCTTTGGATTTCCTGCTGGAAAGCCGGGTTATTGAATACCTTGCGATCCGGGGAAATTACAGCATCATTGATGCCGGGGCGGAGCTGGTGCGAACAACAGATCCGTCTATGCTTAGCCTGGATATTGTTCCGGGAATTCTTGAAGGGTTTATGGACTGGAAAACTTTTCGCCCCCTCGTAAACAACCCCTTTGAGCACCTGGTAGATCAGGCATGCTTTGTTGCTTCCGACTCTCTGCGTTTGAGTCCGGACGCTTCAAGGATCTTCTCGCTCGATGGAAGCTCCGACACTGCGGAATTCAATGTCCGCCTTGGAAGAGCTCTTTTGGACTATGCTGAAGACGCGCAGAACGCTTCCTGGACGGGAATTGCCCGCTCCCTTATTATCTCGGCTCTTTCCATCGAGGACACCAGATCGGGACTGAACAGCGCCAGTCTTTACCGCATCCTAAGACCGGTGAACACATACCCCCGTGCCGTGACTATCGCCAGGGGGACTAACAATAATATTTGGGCCTGGACTGCGGCTCAGATAGTAAACGTATCGCAGAATGCCGATATGCTGGATATCACGGTGAGCTTCCCCGCCGGGGAGACTCATTACATGATCGTCCGGGGTATTCAGCCCTTTCCTCGAATGCAGCTTTACAATATAGACTTCCCCTCGGATCCGCAGTTTGAAATTTACGATTCTTCCGGCTGGGTCTATATCCCCCAGGAACAATGCCTGATAGTAAAAATGAGGCACCGCTCAACAGTGGAAAATATCAGGATCCTTTATACGGAATCTGAGGACGAAGATGAGGGAGACGGCGAATAATAAATTGAACCCAGAAACCCTTGAAGATACCCTGGTTACTGGAATCAGGAATTACATGAAAGAATACGGTTTCAGCCGGACACACCTGGGCCTTTCCGGGGGCCTTGATTCCGCCCTGGTGGCCTATCTGGCCGTGCGCGCCGCCGGCCCTGAAAACGTTTGCTGCATCAGCATGCCTTCCCGCTTTTCCTCCCAGGGCTCAAAGGACGACGCCGCCGAGCTGGCCGCGAACCTGGGCTGCCATTACGAGGTCCTTCCAATCGAGGAATGTTACACGGCCTTTCTTTTCACCCTGGAGCCTTTATTCAAAAACCGCCCCTTCGACCTTGCCGAAGAGAACATTCAGTCGAGAATCCGCAGCGTCTTGCTCATGGCCTACTCGAACAAGTTTAACTCCATGCTCCTTAACGCGGGCAACAAAAGCGAGATCGCCATGGGCTACTGCACCCTCTACGGCGATACTGCCGGCGCGCTGGGGCCCATCGGCGACCTCTTCAAGACCGAGGTCTTTGCCCTTAGCCGTAAAATCAACGAGCGTTCCCTGGCGGCGGGAGGCACTGAGATAATTCCCCAGGCAATTATCGACAAGCCGCCGTCCGCAGAACTGCGCCCGGATCAGAAAGACTCCGACAGCCTGCCCCCCTACGATGTCCTGGACGCGGTACTTGAGCTTTACCTTCACCAAAAGAATTCCCGGGAGGAGATCGTCAGTAAAGGCTGGGACGGCCAGCTGGTTGACCGGATCGTCGGCACCGTCAAGCGGATGGAGTTCAAGCGGCGCCAGCTCCCGCCGGTGTTAAAAGTATCGCCCCAGCCCTTTTAGCCGCATAAGGGCTATGTAAACTGAACAGAGGTAGAAATGTTGATGTTATACTTCTCCGGAACGGGCAACTCAAAGTTTATTGCAGAGCTGTTCAGCCGGAATATGAACGTCAAGTGTCACTCCATCGAAGAAAAGCTGGACTTTGATAAATTGATCGCCGCAGAGGAAGTGCTTGCTTTCTGCTATCCGGTTTACGGCTCCATGGTTCCAAGAATTATGCGGGAATTTGTCGAAAGGTATATGGCCTCTCTGGAAAACAAAAAGATAATTATCTTTTGTACGCAGCTTATTTTTTCCGGTGATGGCTCAAGGGTATTTGCCGGCGCATTTCCGCGCGGCTTTGTTGAAGTTGTATATGCCGAACATTTTTTTATGCCCAACAATGTATATAATGTATTTCTTTTGCCCCATGAAACTGAAAGAAAAATCAAAAAATACATAAAAAAAGCAGAACGAAAAATGGAGCTCGTATGCAGCAAGATCAGGGCCGGAATAATAAAGAAACGCGGCTTTAATGTTGTCTCCCGGATATTGGGCCTATCACAGCGTGTATTCATGCCAATACTCGAGAGAAATGCAAGGGCCATGGATTCAGTCAAGGTAAATAATGATTGCGTCCAATGCCGTTTGTGCGTTTCTATTTGCCCCATGAATAATTTAGAGTATCAGGACGGGAAAATCGCACACAGGTCGAACTGCACTATCTGTTGCCGCTGTGTTAACAGCTGTCCAGAAAAGGCAATAACAGTACTCTTTCACGGAAAGGTGAAAAGGCAGTATAGGGGGCTTGGCAAATCTGAACAAGTTTGACAATAAACAACTTTCCATGCGAAAATACCGCCATGCGTAGTAAAAACTTAATGCCCTGTCTTTTCTGCCTGGCCCTTTTGGCTACGGCCCTTCTGTGCGGCTGCTTTGCCCAGAGGGCCGAGGCACAGATGCCCGCAGAGCAAAATGGCGCGGCAGGCCTTCCCGCCGCCGCCGGTGAATCCGTCGTCTACTTCACCGCCGACATTAGCCCGGCGGGCCTTATGGCCGTCTACGAGGCCCTGGGCCTTGAGGCAAACGGCAATGTGGCGGTCAAGATACACACCGGGGAGCCCGGCAACCCCCACTTTGTCCGGCCGGCCCTTATGCAAAACCTTGTCCAAAGGGTAAACGGCACCTTTGTTGAAGCCAACACAGTCCCGGGCAGCAGGCGGGCCACTGCGGCCATGCACTACCAGGTGGCTCAAGACCACGGCTTTACAGCCGTTGCTCCGGTGGTAATCCTGGACGAAAGGGCCGAAATCAGCCTGCCTGTTACCGGCGGAAGGCATCTTGAAGAAAACTTTGTGGGTGCGCGCTTTAACGAGTTTGATTTTCACATAGTCCTTTCCCATTTCAAGGGACACCCTTCCGGCGGCTTCGGCGGCGCGATAAAGAATATGTCCATCGGTTACGCTTCTGCAGCGGGCAAGTCGCTGATACACTCCGCCGGTAGAAGCAGAGGCACCGGCTGGCAGAGCCCAAATCAGAACGCCTTCCTGGAATCAATGGCCGAGGCGGCAAAGTCCGTAAGGGATGTCGCCGGGGGCAGGATCCTCTACATCAACGTGATGAACCACCTTTCGGTAGACTGCGACTGCCTAAGCCGCCCCGCCCCGCCGACCATGGCTGATATCGGCATACTTGCCTCGCTTGACCCGGTAGCCCTGGATAAGGCCTGCGTTGATCTGGTTTACGCGGCGTCCGACAGCCAGGATCTCATCCGGCGCATTGAATCCAGGAACGGGCTTTTGACCCTTGAGCATGCCGAAAGAATCGGCCTGGGCTCCAGGACCTACAGGCTGGTCAGATTGTAAAGCAAAACCTCTTAAGGTTTGACTTGCCGGGCCTTGTACTCTGCCAGCAGCGCGTTGTATTTTTTGCCCTGCAGTTTTACCCACAGGAATGAAAGCCCTATAGCGATGCTAAAGCAGATAACCGAGGCAAGTGCAGCGCTAAACCAAGCCAGCGGATCGCCGGCAGGTATCCAGTTAAAGACCACTGCAAAAACCACAGTAAAAAGTAAAGTTGCAAACAATAAAAGAAGGTACCGTACTAAAAAACGTATTTTTAGGGCAAATTGTTCTGAAAATAACAGCACTATAAGAACAGACAGAATAAAAGCAAGAGCTGATATCTGTAAAACGATGTCGTAAGGCAAACCTGGCCCCAAGGCAAACAGGGCAGATACATCCTGTGCATCGGGGTAAAAGCCGATCATCAGCTTTCCTGAAAGAGTCATGCTGACTATTGCCAGGGTGAAAACAGTTGCAAATTTGCTCATCAATTCTGTAATAAACGGTATCTTACCTTGTTCTTCATCCATTTTTGGCCTCCAGTTTCTTTTTTACCGCGCCTGAATACTGACGCGATACAATTATTTTTATTCCGCCTTCCATAGACAAGATGAGTCTTCGATCCAGTTCCGGTTCAATGGACAGTACATGGTTAATGTTGAAAAGGCAGTTTTTGCTCGCTCTAAGGAAATCACGGCCTACGAGCTTTCCCTCAAGTTCGTAAAGCCGCAAGGGACTTTCGTATACGTCTGTCGATGTGTAAAGGAAAGTACGTTTGTCGGTACTATCAATGTACATAATATCGTGAGCGTCCAGAATAAGCTGCCGTCCGTTTTTTTGCCCCGTCACTTTCATTTCCAGCATACGGATTGCGGCAATCAATTTTTCAATATCTTCACTAATGCGTTTACAGACGACAGTAATCTCGGTCTCGGAACATCGTTCGTCAGTGTTAATAGTGATCTTCATGTTTTGATTGTATGAGTCCTATTTCGTTTGCGCAATCGGCTTTTTACCAAGTTGCCGGATTTTACGCCTGAGTTGCCGCTTCCTCACCGGAGATGGCCCACAGATACAGGCTCGCTACAGAGGCATACGGTGAGTAGCGCTTTTTGTACTTCTCAAAAAGCTCTCTGGAAATATCTTTTCGCTTGTATAAAATCCTAAGGCCCCGCTGGATTGCAAAGTCGCCCCAGCTTAAAATATCCTTGCGCTGCATGGAGAAAATCATCAGCATTTCCGCTGTCCATATACCGATTCCCTTTATCTGCACGAGTCTTTTGCAGACTTCTTCGTCAGAGAGCTTGTGCAAGGCGTCCAAATCCAGGCTGCCATCCAGCACCGCTTCGGCGATGCCTTTGATGTAATGCGCTTTCCGCATGGATATTCCGCAAGTTTGTATTTCTTCCGCAGATGCTGAGTCTATGGTTTTAGCGGTCAATGGCACGAACCGTTCTTCTATACGGCCCCAAACTGTTTCCGCAGCCTTCGAGGAAATTTGTTGTCCGACTATGGAGCTAATCAGGGCAGTAAACAGATCGGGATTTACTTCCCGCCGCAAGCGGCCTATCCGGTCTATTGCGGCTCCCAGCGCCGGATCGCGGGATTTTAGCCATTCCAGTTCTTTTTTACCGTACTTGAAAAACTTCGTTTTTTCCATACCTAGGTCTAAACATACCTTTTTCCGGAATTATAGCATAAAATTGCTTGAAAAGCCAGTTTTTATTATACGCACAGAATGTGGTTTCATTTGAATGTTGTGGGGAGCAAAAACATTCTCTTCCTGTAATAAGTCCCAGAGTCCACTCCCACTTTGAACACTTAGATCTATGACTTCTTCGCAATCGGCAATATTGACAGCTACATATATTTGCTCGTTTTCGTAGGAACGCTCAAAGATAAAAGGACGATTATACTCAAGATAAATTTGTTGATAATTACCGTATTTCAAAGCCTTTTCTTTCTGCCTTATTAAAGCAAGCTTGCTGATATGTCCGGTCAGACATGTGCTGTAATTTAGACGATTATCAATATCTAAATACGGTCGCAGGGCATGATCAGAATCGTTTTCTCTGATGCCATGAATACCCCATTCACTGCCGTAGTAGACAGAAGGTATACCGGGCAACGTAAAAAGCAGGGCATACAGAGTGCTTAAATGATCAGGATTGGTATTACTCGCAATACGCGGCTGATCGTGATTATCCAGAAATGTATACAATGGCAGTCCGTTATTGGGAACCGCATTTTGTAGACTGTATGCCAATTCGAATAAATTATTTTCGTTGTGGCTGGAAAACAAACCCTTGTATAAAATATAGTTTGTAACACTGTGCAATGTTGAGGTATTTACCCATTTACCATAATCGCCGTGCACAACTTCACCTATAAGCCAAAAGTCGGGCTTGCTGGCTTCTGTAAGGCTGCGCAGCTCAGCCATGAAGCCAAAGTCCAATACATCAGCTGCGTCCAAACGCATTCCGTCTATGTTAAAGTTGTCAATCCAGAAGCGTGCGGCATCAAGGAGGTAATTCCTTGTTTCAATATTCCGGAGATTGAAATTTGGCAGCTCATAATATCCGTTCCAGGTGTCATAAGAAAAAAAATCACCCATGGGGCTTTGCCTTGTAAAATCAACGCCTGAAAACCAGTCGGCGAAGTCCCGGTTGTTTTGCTGTAATGCCTTGAACGCAAAGAAGTCCCGTCCGCAATGGTTAAAAACGCTGTCCAGTATGACACGGATTCCGTTCTCATGGAATTTCTTCACCAGGGATTGGAATTCCTCATTACTGCCAAGACGGTTGTCAATCTGGTAATAATCCGTTACATCATAGCCGTGGGTACGTGATTTTAATACAGGACTGAACAATACTGTATTGAAGCCCATGCCCTTTATGTGGGGAATCCACTTTTCGATTTCGGCAAGTCCCTGTCCAGATACGGCATAATCGTTAAAAAACGGCGCATTTGCCAGCGAAAGAGCGTACATGTGATAAATCACCGCATCCTCGTACCACTTATGTTTCATGTTTTCTCCTCTTTATATACCTACCGGTAGGTATATAAACATGTAAAAAAATTGCCCCAACAAAACTATTGGGGTTTATCTTAAGCATAAATTCCGTGCATAAACTGGTGCACAAGCTCCTTTACTGATTTTTCATTCATGGCGCCTTTGCCCATTCCACTCAAGAAAAGGCTGATATACGAGCTAACCGTCCCGATATATGACCAGCTTAAAGCCTTGGCTTTCCCTCTAAGATTGCCGTGTGTTTTTGCCATATCCCGAAACATGTTTTCTATAATGTCAAACTGGGTAAAATGGTATTTTTTGACAATACTATACAGTCCTGATGAACGTGGCATAGACATATTCACCAGGGTTATTCTATAAAAGGCCTCATTTTTGTTGCTGAAGGAAAAATAAGCACTGGTGAGCTTTGTCAGTGTCAGGAATATATCTTCAAAGTAAACTTGAGGGTTTGGCTTATAAACTGTATTTTCGCTTATAATGCTGTTTAGCTGGGCATAATTCGATTGACAAACAGCATCAAATACCCCCAGTTTGCTCTTAAAGTAGTAGTACAGAGTTGGCTTGGTAATATCTGATGCCTTTGTCAGCTCCTCGACCGAAACGCCCTCATAGCCTTTTTCCGAGAATAGTTCCAGAGCCTTGACCAGAATCCTCTGCCTTACCTTGCCTCTTTCGTCCATAGGCAAATTATATACCAAGCGGTATATAATGTCAATAAGACATATATCCTCCATAGTCTTATTGACAACTTCCTGTATGAAAATATATAATTGATCGTATTGTCATATAGTACATATTTTTGTTTTAAACAAGGGAAAAATGAGAAAAAATGACAAGTAAACACATTCAAAATATGCCTATTCGCTTAAGGGCAATAATCATTGTTATTGCTACGAATGTGATTATCATTTTGTTTAGTGTTTCTGTCGGTATTTGGTTTGTTCAGGGTAACATTAAAAGCGCCAATGAAACTGACTTGACCTTGGTGGCGGATGTTGCCGACCATTTTATAAGCGGCGAGATTGATTTTCTCCGCTTACAGGCTTTAAATATTGCCCATAGCATATCTGAGGCCAGGGAAACAGAATGGCCAGGAATTGCGGCAATCCAGGGAGAACTATACCCTGAGTTTATAGGGATGGCTGTTTTTGACGCCGAATCGGCGGCGAATCCGCGGGTTATTTTTTCGACAGGTGAAATACCGGCCCCCCTGGAAGTAATTGAAGATACATTTATACAAAAGGCCTTTGGAGGACATGCGCCCCTTGGAACTGCGCCTTGGAGAGATATATCTTTTTCGTCCACCTATCCTTCAAGTATTGGCATGGTGTTTTATTTGGCAGCCCCTTTGCCGGAATATGGGAACAGGATACTGGTACTCACCCTTCCGGGCATGCATTTCAGCGATCGCTTTAACCAATTTGTTATCTGGCAAACAGGTCATATTTTTATGGCCGACTCAGACGGGTATATGATTGCCAATATGCGGGAAGTATGGGTGCAAACCCGTATTAACTTTTTAATACTGGAGCAAACAAACAGGGAAGAATTTGGAGCGGTAGCGGCGGTATTACGGCGGGTAGTAAACGGTGAAACCGGAGTTGGGTATTTCCCCATGGCCGGCGTTCCAAGGCTTTGCTCCTTCAGACCGGTCAGCGCTTCACAAGAAGGCTGGGGCATGGGAATTATTGCGCCCCTGCCGGAAAGTCCGTTCAGAAATATTGACAGGGGACTGATTGTTGTCGGGCTTATTGCTCTTTCACTGAGCTTTGTCGCTTCAATATTTTTCTCAGGTCTAATTATAAAACCCTTTGAAGAAAAAGAAGTCGCGGAGACAAATTCAAGGTATAAGAGCAATTTTCTGGCCACCATGAGTCATGAAATACGCACCCCCATGAATGCCATCACTGGCATGACTGAACTCGCGTTAAGAGAAGATATGCCTCTTAATGTCAGGACACATCTTATTACGATAAAGCAGGCGGGTTTAAACCTTATTTCCATCATAAATGATATTCTGGATTTTTCCAAAGTAGAAGCGGGCATGCTGGAAATAAAACTTAACGAATATATGCTTTCTTCTCTTTTCAATGATACGGTGAGCATAATTAAGATGAAGCTGATGGAAAAGCCGCTCCGGTTTTATACCAATATAGACAGCAAGCTCCCGGGCAACATGATCGGTGATGAGGCACGTCTTCGCCAGATCATAATCAATCTGCTGTCCAATGCGGTGAAGTACACAGACCGGGGAAATATAAGCCTTAGCATTACCGAAGACAAACGGGAAGGGGATAAGGTATGGCTAAGAATCGTTGTAACAGATACCGGACATGGTATTAAAAAGGAAGACCAGAAGAAGCTCTTTGGTGAATTTGTTCAGCTTGACATGAACAAGGGTAACATTGAGGGGACGGGCCTTGGCTTGGCAATAACCAAGCGGCTTTGTGCTGCCATGGATGGGGAAATAAGCCTTGAAAGCGAATACGGCAAGGGCAGTGCCTTTACTGTACTTATACCCCAGGGCATTATTGGAAAAGGATCTTTTGCACAATTAGATAATAGGGCAGAAAAAAAGGTGCTGGTTTATGAAGGCCGCAGGATTTATGCCCAATCACTCATCTGGTCTTTAGACAATATGCAGATTGGCTACGCATTAGCGAAAAATGATGATGAATTTACCGAGGCTCTCCGCCGGGAGGAATGGTCATATATTTTTTCTTGTTATGGGCTTCACAATAATATTAAACAGATAATGGAAAACATTTCTTTCCCCGGCAACAGGCAGCCTTCTTTGGCTCTCGTAATTGAACAAGGCAACGAAGCTATTATCCCTAATGTGCGTTTTATTAACACGCCGGTATCTACTTTGTGTATAGCAGATGTCCTTAACGGCAAGGATAATAAAAAAGATTATTCTTATGGTTCATCAGGCAAAAGCGAAAGCCATTTTGCCATACCCCGTTGCCGGCTTTTGGTGGTAGATGATATTGCCACAAATCTCAATGTTGCCAGAGGTCTTCTTTCACTGTACAAGCCCACTGTGGATATTTGTAAAAGCGGAGCAGAGGCAATAGAATTTGTAAAGCAGCGCGCCATGCATGGCGAAGATTACGATTTAGTGTTCATGGATCACTTGATGCCGGGAATGAATGGCATTGAAGCAACCGAATCAATCAGAGCCTGGGAAAAAGAGAACCAGGAAAATCGCAGAATTCCAATCGTAGCACTGACCGCCAATGTTGTTTTGGGCATGAGGGAAATGTTTATTGAAAAGGGCTTTAACGATTTTCTTGGAAAGCCCATAGATATGTCCAGGTTGGATGAGGTTCTTTTACGGTGGATACCAAAGGAAAAAATAGAAAAGAGAATAGAAAACAGCAACAAGAAGCTCATAATTCTGGTAGACGATGAACATACCGAACTACGGAGCGGAAGGGATATGCTGACAGAAAAATACTCTGTCAGTACCGCCCCTTCGGCAGCAATATTATTTAAGCTTTTGGAGAAAAACCGTCCTGCTTTGATTCTCCTTGACACTGGCATGCCTGAAATGGACGGATATGAGGCAGCCAGAATTCTTAAGTCTAAGCCGGAAACAAAAGAGATCCCGGTTATTTTGATTACTGATGCAAGCGGAAATTTGGACAGAGAAAAGAGCCATAGCCTTGAGCATATGGATTATGTCAGTAAGCCATTTGATCCTGAACTGCTTATTAGTTGTATTGAAAAAAATATTTCCCAATAGAAATGGGCAGTTTAATTACCCGCTCTGAATAAAATGTCAATGACAACTACCTCGCTGTTGGTACCGATGCGGACAGGCGGCCCCCAGACGGCAGCGCCGGAAGTGACCACTCCCTGGGCGCTTTGGCCCTGCCAGTGGCCATAGTGGACGGCCCCGGCCTTTTTGAACAGGCGGGCGGTTATTACGTTGCCCGGGAAAAACTGGCCTTTGTGGCTGTGGCCTGACAGGATCAGGTCCGCGCCGGCCGCCTCCATGGCGGGGAAGTCAATCGGCTGGTGGTCCAGGAAGATAATTGGCCGGGATTTATCCAGGCCGGAAGTCAATTCGGCGGCGGATTTCCGGTCGGGCCTGGGCTCGCCGGTTTCGGTTCTGCTGCCCCCGATGGGGCTTGTATCCCGGCGGCCCACAAGGTAAAAGCCGTCTGCGACAAGTTCAAGCTCATCCTGCAGGGTAACAATCCCCGCCTCTTGCAGAAAGGCGGCAATTCCCCCGGTAGAAGCCATGACGTTAAAGGCAAGCCGGTCAACGTCATGGTTTCCCAGGCTGGCATAGACCCCCAGGGGCGCCTTTAGCCGCCGCAGCTCCTCTTTTACGCCTTCGGGATCCTTTATCTCGTTAAGGCCGCCGTCAAAAATGTCCCCGGCAAAAAGAATGATGTCCGGGCCGCTTTTATTTATCGCGTCCACTATGCTCAGCACCCATTTCCGGCCCACTGACTGGCCTATATGCAGGTCGGAAAGCAGGGCAATACGCAGCCCGTTTTCGGCCAAAGCGGCCGCTTCCTTGTCTATGCCGACCTGATAATGGACCGTACGGACGTTTCGGGCGTGAAAAATGCCGTAAACCATGGTAAAAATCACCAAAAATAGGGCAATTCCCGTTCCGGCGACGGAAAGTGCAGGCGAAAACTGGGGGATTCGGCCGCTGAACCTCAAAAAAACCCCCATTCCGTCCAAAAGAAGCAGGGTCATGAAGAAATAAACCAGGGCAGGGAAAGAAATCATGGCCACCTGACGGAAAAGCCGCAGCCAGTCATAGCGAAAGAAGGTGGCAAGGATAAAGGAATAGCAGATCAAGATGTAAAGGGGCCAGAACAAATAGGCTTTGAGGGGAAAAAAGAACCTAAATAGGGCTAAAACCTTAATACCGGTATAAACACTGATGCCTGCATAGCCCAGAAGAAAGAAACTTGACCAAAATAGCCACATAAAGCACCCCCGCTGGGAGTTTAGTCCTCCAGGGCCGATTTTTCAATAGCATTTTGATATTTTTCTAAAATAGGGTTTGACAAAACAATAAAAAACAAGTTAATATGGTGGGGTAGACAACTATCAAAGGAGCAAAAAATGGCCGCTATCGATCTGCCTAAAAGTCCGAATGTATTCCATCCTGAGAAACCGAGTGCCGTAGGTTCTAGAAACTCACTAGCCCAGGAATTCAGGGATCAGCAAGCTGAGGTAAATCAGCTTTTAGAAGAGGAAACAAACAAGGTTATACACCATCTGACGGCAAAGCTGCCAAAAGATGTCCTGGAACGCCTGGACATAATGGGCGGCGTAAAAGAGAAGCTGTACAACTACTTCAACCAGAATTACCAGAATATGTTCAACCGTTACATGACAACCACCGAAGACGAAATGACAAAAAAAGTCAGGAACTTTATTGACGGGGAGGAGACTAAGGTTCTTGCCCGCTATACGCCGCTAGAGATAGCCAAACTTCTTGATGAAATTGGCGGTGCCGACAAGTTCAACAGCGGTGAAGTTGAAAAATCCATTGTCAATATGTACGGTCACCTTCAGGGACATGTTCAGCGGGGTGTCAACGAACTTGAAACCCTTACAAACAGCCTTCTAAGGCAAAAAACCGACACCGGCGCCTTTGTCCGCGGTCAAAATGCCTATTCAATCGTCAAGTGCTCCTTCAAAGACAACATAGATAAGCCCAAAAATGTTTCTGATGTGAAAATGTCCATCAATGTCCTGGATACGGAGCTTATAAGCCCTATTTTCCACTACCAGGTAACCCAGGAATACATTATCAAGGACGTTTTAAGCAAGCACATCATTGACTCCATCGACAGGGAAATCGAGAACTTAAAAGATGATCGCATTGACAAGGGCCTTGAAGAACTTGGTGACAGCGAGATCCTCTTTACAAAGATAAACAAAGTCGATGATTACACTGATGACGACAAGGAAAACGAAAAGGCCAGGCGTTACAAGCTGGTTTCAAAAACCATAATGGATAAGCTTTCCACTCTGCGGGCCGAAATCGACGACATTTCTACCTTCGACCAATTGAATATCCGGGAAAACCTAAAGAAGATCATTGACATCGAAAACATCAGGAACCGTGGTTTTAATACCGCCATCAATTCCATCACCTCTATTCTGGATACCTCCAAGATGGGTTACCAGTACATCGAAAACCTCAAAAATGCCAGGGAAGTTGTAATCCGGGAATATGAGGATACGGATGCGGATATTCTTCCTGATGAACGTTACCAGATCCTGCTTAAGTATCTCGACCATTCCCAGCTTTTGGAAGAACGAAAAACCTACGATGTGCAGCTAAAGAGCTTTGAAACTGAAGTTCAGCATGTCTGGGATCTTCTGCATGTGGTATACGAGGATGCCAAACCCTGGGGCAGGGTCACCGATTTCAACGATCTGGCCAAGAAGAAAAAGAAGAGGGTAAAAAAGCGGATAAAGGACAAGACCGGAGACCCGCTTTACGAAGATATCGACAAGGTTTGGGATGAGATTTCTTTTGTTAAGCCTGCCGAAACAGAGGTGGAAAGATCAAACCGGACCTACGTTTACGAAAAAGACAAGATACGCAAGCGGATTATTCTCATCAGAGAACAGCTTCAGAAAATGTACGACTACCAGTACCCCATAAACCGCCGGCTGGTTGAAAACCGGCTTTTCTTCCTGGAAAGGAATTTCTACCGCTTTGATTACATGATCAACCCCTACCATATTCAGCCGGGTATTATCATGGACATTGACATAACCTCCATCAAGCGGAAAAAGAGAACCCTGGATGGCATGGCCAATGTACTTAACGAGTTCCTCCATGGTGTTTCAAAGGGCTTCTCTGATGCGGCCTTTGCCTCCTTCTCAAGGCGGCGTTCGACAGTCAGGGAAGACCTTGCTATGTCTTTTGCCGCTTCCATGGACGACGAGGACGCACAACTGGTGGCGAAAGCTCCCGCATCAGCGTACCTGGACATGATCAACACCGGGGAAGACGATGCTCCTAAAGCCATCGCAGCCCCCAAAAAAGGCGCTAGCCGGGGCAAAAAGGGCGGCGGACTCTTGAAGAAAGCCGGCGGCAAAAGACCTGCAGCCAAGCGCGGCCGGGGCAGAAAGTAAATTTTGCTTCTATAACTGAACTAAAAAAAACCAGCACTAAAAAGTGCTGGTTTTTTTATTGGCTCCGTCCGCTATTCCTGTTTTTTCCGCCTGGAACTGACGAAGCGGTGAAAGTCGTTAATATTCTTTACAACGATACTGTTCTGGGTTATCTCCACACGGCGCTGATTAACAAAGTTGTTCAAAATATCCCGTGTTTCATTCGCATTCATACCCGCCCAGTGGGCCACATCATCCATAGAGATTTTAAATTCCCGCCTTTCTGTACTTTTGTCGATGTCAGTCCGGATCTCGTCCATCATGAGGAAGACATCGGCAACTTTGGCCTGGGGTTCACCAAGAGTCAGAATCATGAAGCGGCGCTTGGAATCATAGATCCGTTTTGCGAACATTTTAAGCAGTTTAAGGGCTATTTGAGGATTTCCCATCATTAAAATATCAAAATTCTGGCTGTTGAATTCCAGGACTTTTACGGTATCCAGAGCTATGGCCGAAGCAGAGCGGGGAGAATTCTCCAAAATTGCCATTTCACCGAACATATCCGAGGCTTGTAAAACGTCCAGGGTCTTCTCAATATCTCCTATGAGTTTTAGCAGTTTAACTTTTCCGGACTGAATAAGATAAAAGGTTTCTCCCGGTTCATATTCGGAAAAAATCATTTCTCCTGGCTGAAAAACTTTGGCAAAGCGGTCAAAACCGCCCATATCCATTCCTGCTGCCATCTTAAGCCTCCAGTGCCTTCAAGGCCCGTTTTGCTTTCACATGGGTCCCTTCCTCAGGGTCACCGGGCATTGTAAGTATTTTCTTGTAGAAAACGGCAGCCTGTTGCGCGCGATGGGTCTTTTCGTAGGACTGGCCCATGTAAAAAAGCGCGTCGGCCAAATCCGGATGCTTGGGATACTTGGTTATCATGGCGGTATAGTACTTTATACAATCGTCAAATCTGTTCATTAGATATAAACAGGAGCCAAGCTCAAAACTGCTCTTTGCAACATACTCGGGATCCTCATTGTCATCTACTATCTTTTTGTGCGCTGCGTAGGCCTGCTGGTATTTCTTTTGCGATACAAGGCTCAGAGCGTCGTAATATGCCTTGCCCGATTCGCTTAGAGACTGCTCAGCCGCGGTCAGATCGGCGTCATCGAAGCCGGAACCGCCGAAGCCCAGATCGGGTAAAGGCCCGCCTCCACCCCTGGCTAAATTCATCTCGGCTTGCTGTAGATTATCCGCCGCCTGGCTGGCATGCCGTCCGGAAGGATAATAGGTCAGGTAGCGGCTAAAAACGTAGCGTGCCTGCGCAAAGTTCTTGGTTTTTATGTAATGCTCTCCAACACCAAAAAGGCCGGCCTCGGGGTTTTGCTGATCTCCCTTTGCCATCAGGTTGGTAACCTGCTTGTGGACCTTGCGAAGCTGATTGGAAAGAACCTTGAGCATCTTTATGATAATCCGTGTATTCGCAACGGCAAGGGCTTCAAATTCGGGAACCGTAAAGCTCATGATGACCGCATCCTTCAGAGCCATGGCGTTTTCCTCTCTGGGATAGCGTCCCAAAGCGGACTTCACCCCGAAGAATTCCCCTGGAGACACCATGTCATTCACATCGTCCCCTGTTTCAATATCCTGATAGGCAAGGTTCACAGAACCGCTCTGTACAATGAGTACCTTATCCGCCGGGTCTCCCTGAAAGTAAATGAGTGAACCTGCTTTGAACTGCAGCGGCTTGGGCATTACATTGATTCCTTTACCGGATCGTCCGGTTCGAAAGGAAGAAAATCGAGGACCTTTTTAAAGCCCACCCTGTGGCGGATTTCCCTATACAGGGCCGCAGGATCCCCAATCACAAACATGGGCCTATCGCCCACAACAATCTCCGTATATCCATGAGGCAACTTTTCACCAAAAATGTCAAGGAAGCGCCGCTCCCCGTAAATGGGCTTTCCGGCCAGAACCAATAGTTCTATATCCGTCATGGCAGCACCGGCCAGATTCTCATAAGGATCATCTTTATTGGCCCTTAATACCATTATATCTCCAAGTTTACCTTCTTCAAGAGTGCCGATGCGATCTTGCATCCAAAACGCCTTTGCGGCATTTATAGTTACCATCTCGAATATGGTCTTGGGAGAAAGGTCCTCTCCGTACATGTTTTGATAAATACGTCTGATGTTGTGGATCTCTTCCAGAAGATTCGCCGGGCCGGAGGCGGAAGAATCCGTACCAAGGGTCAGGTTCAACCCCGCTTTGAGCATCTTGCGAATCTTGGCGGTAGCATTGAACATCATCATATTTGAACTGGGACAAAGGGCGATGCTAACTCCTGCTTTGGCGGCTTTTTTAATATCCTTGTCACTCATGGCAATACAGTGGATAAAAAGACAGTGATTATCTAAAATCCCAAGCTTCTCTAAATACTCTATGCTGTGCATTGATTCTTCGTCAAAGCCTTCGCAAAGATGTGTGATGAAAGGCCAATTGTTTTTTACCGCCTTTGCGTGCTCCTCCTCGACACCCTCCCCCCATTTTAGATCATAGGAAGTAGCCTCATGGGCAAGCCCGTATTCCGAAATAGCCCGGATGGGAAGCGTTGGAAGTATCTTGCTGTTGAGTGCATGGGGGAAATGGTCGTTTACCGTAGTTACTCCGGAAAAAATACACTTGTAACTGCTCAGCAAATAGAGCTCCTCCCTGGACATTTTTGAACGCTCCTTGAAGGTATCGGAAGCTTTAAGATCCTTGTCCCAGGGCTGCCAGGTTAGGTAGTAAGTTCCCTTGGGGGGCCCTACGGCGGGACGGTAATTCCCCTGGAGATGGTCGTGGGTGTTTATAAGGGAGGGATAAACAAAGGACCTGCCATTCAGATCCAGTACAGGCCCGCCTTTGGCAGGATCGGGAAGAACTATCTTTTCCCCTGAAATTCCAAGGCTCCCGGCCCGGGGCTTTTTGCCAGCGGTTACAATAACGCCATTTTTTAACACATACCCAAACACACGGCCCGTCCTACACATCATCTTAAAATTTTGATCTGAAATGCCTTTCAGTCAAAGGAAAAAGACCCTCTCGTATATTTTCGGTACATTTCGGGTATTTTTTGAATTCCTTTAATAGACTTTCCAGCTCTACCAAATTTTACTGTTTTAGTGTAATTTGTCAATATTATGATTGACCTGCACACCCATTCCAGCGCCTCGGATGGGAGCTTTTCTCCTTCCGGCCTCGTTGCGGAGGCTGAAAAGCGGGGGATCTCTGTTCTTGCCCTGACTGATCACGACAGCATAGAAGGTCTGGAGGAAGCTGCAAAGGCGGCAATGGAGCGCGGAATAGGGTTTATACCAGGAATTGAAGTGGAAATAGCCTGGAATAGGGAAAACCCGGCAAATGCTGCGGCAAAAAATGCCGAGAAAAAGAGTCCCACGGGGGAATTCCACCTTCTGGGCCTGGGAATAAGCCGCTCCAACCCTGAAATTATCAGGGCCATAGAGGAACTGGCCCGCCGCAGGGAAGCGCGTAACTTGGAGATCGTAGACAAAATGAACAAGGCTGGCATAGCCATTTCCTACCCTGAGTTAAAGGCTCTAGTCACCGGCCAGGAAGCCGGTCAAGCTCCAGCCCGGCGGCATTCCTTTGGGCGGCTTCACTTTGCCGACTTTCTGGTGAAAAAAAAGCTGGTCAAAAACCACGAACAGGCCTTTGCCCGCTACCTTGGCAGGGGGCAGCCCTTTTTCTTTCCAAAGGAGGGCCTGGAATTTGAGCAGGCGGTGGAACTGATAAAAAATTCCGGCGGAATTTCGGTACTGGCCCACCCAATGTCCCTGTATTTAGCCTGGGGGCAGCTCCCATCTTTTGTCAAAAACCTAAAAGAAAGGGGCCTTGACGGCATTGAAGCCTGGCACCCCAACGCCAAGCTATCAGCCTGCCGCAGGCTGGAAGAACTGGCTAAAAATTTGGGGCTTTACATAAGCGCAGGCAGCGATTTCCACGGGGAAGCCCGGCCTGACCGGAAACTTGGAATCACTGCCGGGGGAAAGAAAATAGACGAATCCCTGCTTTACAGCCCTGACGGAAGCAAAAGCTTAGTATCCTATTGTTAGTATATCGTAGGGGTCATCCCCAAAACGGCGGTGCTGTACTGCTTCCAGGATATGAGCCGTTTCAAGGCTGTCACTTCCTGTTTGACCCTGACCTCTTTCCAGGTCGGCTATTGTTCTGGCTGTTTTAAGAATTCCGTGACAGGCCCGCCCGGAAAGGCCAAGCCTGGAGGCAGCAAGGGCGAAAGCTTCTTCGGCCTTTTCCGTCATCCGGCAGAACTTTTCTATCTGGCCGGGAGACATTCTGGCATTGCGGCGAACTTCGTGTCCAAAAGCCAGGCTCGAATCCCTAAAACGCTCCTTTTGAATTTCAACCGCCTTCTGAACCCGTTTTCTGATTTCGGCGCTGCTTTCCTCCCCCTCTCCAAACTTTGTTAAAATCCCCGGAGAGCTCAACGGAACCCTAAGTTCTATTCTATCCAGAAGGGCGCCGCCCAGTTTCTTCCAGTAGCGGCGGATCTCGTCAGGCGCGCAAAAGCAGCCGGAGTTCTCCGCCGAAGGAGCCGCGCCCAGCCGTCCGCATGGACAGCCGTTAGCCGCCAGAATGAGCTGAAAATCCGCCGGGAGTTTTAAAGGCCCCTCGGCGCGGACTATGGTGATAAGCCTGTCTTCCAGGGGTTCCCGCAGGGATTGCAGCACCGGAGAGCGGAACTCCGGCGCCTCGTCCAGGAAGAGGGTGCCAAAGTGGGCCAGGCTTATCTCACCGGGCCGGACGCTCCTGCCGCCGCCCAGAACCCCCTCGGTGCTGGCGGAATGGTGGGGGGAACGGAAAGGCGGCAGCCTGATAAGGCCTCCCCGGCTGCCCTTTATCTGCCCTGCCAGGCTGTGAAGCCGGGTAACTTCCACCGCCTCTTCCGCTTCCAGTGGCGCCATGATCGATGGGAAGCGGCGGGCAAGCATGGTCTTTCCCGAGCCAGGCGGGCCAAAGACAAAGAGGTTGTGGCCTCCGGCGGCGGCAATTTCCAGCGCCCGCTTGTAGCAGCCCTGGCCCTTTATCTCCGAAAAATCCCCCGGCACAAAATCGTCGTTGACTCCAGCCGCGCCCAGATCCCGCCAACTCTTTGGCCCGGCTTCCGATGGAAGCACTCCGCCTTCCTCCCTTACAAGAAGGGCATGAACAACCTCGGCCAGGGTGGCGGCGGCGAAAAAGCTGCCCCCGCCAAGGGCCGCTGCCTCGTTTGCGTTTTCCAGGGGAACGATAAATTCGTTTATATCCGCCTTGAGCCCCTCCGCAACGGCAGCCAGCACACCGCGAACCGGCCTTACCCGGCCAGACAGTTCCAGTTCCCCCAGAACCATCAGCCTGTCGGGAATCGTTAGCATCCCCGCCGCCGCCATCACCGAAACGGCTATGGGAAGATCCAGGGATGCCCCCACCTTTCGCACATCTGCCGGGGCCAGGTTGATAAGGATGCGGTCAGTGGGGAAGTTAAAGCCCGAATTGCGAAAGCTGGCCCGGACCCGCTCCTTGGCCTCCCGCACGGCCCCGTCCGCAAGACCGGTGATGTCGATCCCCGGGATGCCCCGGCGGATATCAGCCTCTACCCGAATAATAATTCCCTCCGCCCCAAGCGGCGCATAAGCCAGTACCTGCATATTTTCCTCCTATACATATACTGCGCGGAGTGGGCTTTTTGCTTTTACTTTTTGGAAAAAAATGCAGAAAAAAGGATAGTAGGCAGATTTCTGGTTTAAAATTGGAACTTTTCGTCAAAAAGATGGAAAAAATTAGTTCTCCCACAAATAATTCACCGGCAGTGCCCAAATGTCCCTGCCGGCTTGAATCAGATCGGTGCCTGTATAGATGATGATGCCTTTTTTGAATTTATTCCCTAGGGTTTCCTTTAGGGTGTTCATATTTGCCCAGTCTTTTTCGTCAATTGTTCCGCCCAGCTTTACCTCTATCCCGATGGCTTCTCCTTTTGGGTTTTCAATGATGAAATCCACTTCCCTGCCCTGATACTGCACGGGATTAAAATGGGATACGCTGAACTGGCCAAGCGAATTTGCCGCTTTCATAATCTCGGCAGCGATAAAGTTTTCAAAAACATGTCCCATAACTGTCGTGTCATTTTTATAGACTTCTTCCATATCCCTTTGCATTAGAAACATCAATAAATTTGTATCTGTAAAATACAGCTTCTTTTGCTTCACGAACCTCTTGTTTAGTTTGTTTGGCCTGCTCCATGATGGCAGTTCAAATATCAGAAAAGTGCTGCTGCAAAGGGCTTTGTATTTTTCGTAGGTCTTTGCATCGAGCCCTGTTTCCTTCATTATGTTCGAGTTGTTTAATAGGCCGCCTGCCCGCTGGGAAAACGAAACGAGCAATTGAAAGATATTGTCTGGGTTTTTTATGTCTGCAAGAACACGTACATCCCTCTGTAGTATTGTAGTGATATAGTCGTCGAACCATAAATTACGGTTTTTTTTCTTGTCCAGGGCTAATTCAGGAAACGTGGAATTCGCTATTGTCTCAACCAATTTTGCACGCGGGTATTTCGCCGGGCCTAGCTCGGTATTCCAAAGCTTATCTAAAAAGTTAATGCCTGTTCCTTTTACTTCCGAGGCAGAGAAGGGATGCAATGTCAGGATTGCCATTCTTCCAACGAGAGCGTCCGCCAATTTTGGCAGGGCAAATATATTCGCCGAACCGGTTAATACATACAAGGTCCGGTCTTTTGCGGTAAGGCGTTTTTCATCTATGGCTACCTTAAAATACCGGAACAGTTCGGGAGCAAGCTGGACTTCGTCTATTATGTTGAGTTTGTCCTGCGGCAACTGTTTAATAAAGCCGGCAGGATCAGTTCCAGCGAAGGACAAGCTTACCGGATTATCAAAAGTGACGTAATTCAACTCTTTGCCAATAGGCAAATTCTGAGCAAGTGTTGATTTCCCGCACTGCCTGGCCCCGTTCAAATACACAAGGGGCCTTGTCTCTACAGTTTTGACAAAAAAATCTTCTAAAATTCTGCGTATATAAGCCATATTGCCCCCACCATAAAATATGGTGTCACGATACCATATTTTATGGTATTATGATACCATATTTTATGGTATTGGTCAAGAAGAAATGCAAAAAAGGCTAAACCGGTAAATTCCTGGCTTCGACGCCCAACTGCGCGGCGGCCTTTTCTGCCATGGCTTGTCCGGCGATGATTACAGGCCAGGTTTGGCCGGTTTCCCGCAGAGCGCGGATCTGATCTGAAAGGCGCTTGCGGGCCGAGTCGATCTGCTCTTCGTTTACGGCGATAATGCCTTTAAGCCGCCGGGAGCGGTGCCTGTCTTCAATGCCGTAAAGGAATCGGAGGAAATCGGCCATGCCCTTTTCGGCGGGGCTGCGGGGGCGGGTCTCCCGGGAATAGGCTCCGATAAGCGCCTTGTCAGTA
>Ga0099364_10000931_pt1 | contig 49738 bp, 37 predicted proteins | sample TergutTh196P3_FD_73070 | JGI IMG/M metagenome (GOLD analysis project Ga0099364, IMG submission 73070) | Microcerotermes parvus P3 segment gut microbial communities from Pointe-Noire, Republic of the Congo - Th196 P3 | ecosystem: Host-associated > Arthropoda: Insects > Digestive system > Gut ... | reverse complement strand
CGCCGATAACCTGGTCTATATCGAGTGGCGCCCTGCCAGCCGGTTTGAGCCTTAACGCTAGTACCGGATTGATTTCAGGTACTCCGACGACGCTTGTTACATCCAGATTTTCGGTCAGGGCGACAAATGCCGCAGGTAATGCCACGAAAGCCTTAAGTATTGCAATCACGGTGATCCCGACGATCACAACTGGTTCTCTGCCGGGGGGCGTTGTTGGTAAAACTTACAACCAAAGGTTAACAGCTACCGGAACAACGCCGATAACCTGGTCGATAGCCAGTGGCAGCCTGCCTGCCGGTTTGAACCTAAACGAGACCTCGGGGGCTATAACCGGAACTCCAACGACGATGGGCACGTCCAGCTTTACTATCAGGGCAACGAACACAACGGGTAATGTCACGAAAGCCCTGAGTATTATAGTAACGGCGCTTCCGGTGATCACCACCGAATCTTTGCCCGGAGGCGAGTTAGGGAAGGCATACAGCCAGAATTTAGCAGCAACCGGGTCGACGCCGATAACCTGGTCTATATCGAGTGGCGCCCTGCCTGTCGGTTTGAGCCTAAACGCCAATACCGGATTGATTTCAGGTACGCCGACGACGCTTGTTACATCCAAATTTTCGGTCAGGGCGACAAATGCCGCAGGTAATGCCACGAAAGCCTTAAGTATTGCAATCACGACGATTCCGACGATCACAACTGATTCTCTGCCGGGGGGCGTTGTAGGTAAAACTTACAACCAAAGGTTAACAGCAACCGGGACGACGCCGATAACCTGGGCAATCGCGAGCGGCAGTTTGCCTGCCGGTTTAAGCCTAAACGAGACCTCGGGGGCTATAACCGGAACTCCAACGACTATGGGCACGTCTAGCTTTACTGTCAGGGCAACGAACACAACGGGTAATATCACGAAACCCCTGAATATTATAATCGCGGCGCTTCCGGTAATTACCACCGAATCTTTGCCCGGAGGCGAGTTAGGGAAGACTTATAGCCAGAATTTAGCGGCAACCGGGACGACGCCGATAACCTGGTCTATATCGAGTGGCGCACTGCCAGCCGGATTGAGCTTAAACGCGACCACAGGAGCTATAACCGGAACGCCGACGATGCTTGGTACGTCCAAATTTTCGGTCAGGGCGACTAATGTTGCGGGTTATGTCACGAAAGCCCTGAGTATTGCAATCACGGTGATCCCGACGATCACCACTGTTTCTCTATCGGAAGGAGTTGTTGGTAAAACTTACAACCAAAGGTTAGCAGCAACCGGAACGACGCCGATAAACTGGGCGATCGCCAGTGGCAGCCTGCCAGTTGGTTTAAGCTTAAACGAAACCTCAGGGGTTATAACCGGAACTCCGACGACGATGGGAACGTATAGCTTTACTGTCAGGGCGACAAATACTGCGGGTATTGCCACGAAAACCCTGAGTATAGTCATTGTAAAGTAATAGACAATCACTAGAAAAAATAGTATATTGTTGGGACGGTTAAGCAGCTCTTTCGTTTTTGTGTAAAATAGTTATTATGTGGAGAGAGTGAAATAATTATGTATTCCAAAACGGTATTTATAGTTTATCGAAGGAGGGGTGTAATATGGTAATGAAAAAGTTTGTGAATAGAGCTGAAGATCTGACAAAGGAATTGCTGGAAGGATTTGCTGAAGCTCACAAGGATCTGGTCGAGCTTTTGCCCGCAAATACGGTGGTCAACAAAAAACTAGGCGCCGCGAACCGGGTTACTATTGTTACTCTGGGCGGAGCGGGACATGAACCTGCGCTCTCAGGTTTTGTGGGAGAAGGCATGGTCGATATTTCGGTGGTGGGAGACATTTTTGCGGCGCCGGGACCAGACGCCTGCGTTGCCGCTATGAAGCTTGCGGATAAAGGAAAGGGCGTCCTGTTCATAGTCCTCAATCACGCTGGAGACATGCTGACCGCAAACCTTGCAATGAAGCAGGCTGAAAAAGAAGGGTTGAAAGTATTAAAAGTTGTAACCCAGGAAGACGTAGCGAACGCGCCCCGCGAAAACGCGGACGATAGGCGCGGACTTGTGGGCTGTATACCGACTTACAAGATAGCCGCCGCAGCCGCCGCAGAAGGAAAATCTCTTGAAGAGGTCGCCGCCATAGCCCAAGATTTTGCCGATAACATGGCAACGCTTGCCGTTGCTGTGAAAACCGCCACTCATCCGGCTAATGGGGCGGAATTCGCGCAACTTGCGGACGATGAGATGGAAGTTGGAATGGGACAGCACGGAGAAGGCGGCGGTGGACGCCAGAAAATGAAATCTGCCGACGATACAGCCGTTCTTATGTGCGACACTCTTATATCAGACCTATCTTTGAAAAGCGGAGAGAAGATTATGCTGATACTTAACGGGGTAGGCGCTACAACTTTAATGGAGCTTTTCATTATTTACCGCAAATGTGTAGCCCATCTAAAGAGCAAAGGGATTGAGGTCGTAGCAAACGCAGTTGGTGAATTGCTTACAGTGCAGGAGCAGGCAGGATTCCAGATGTTCATGGCGCGCATGAAAGAAAACTATGTGAAATATTGGAATGCTCCGTGCAGAACGCCGTACATGACCAAATAGGTTGACAAAATGGCGGAAATAGCAGGAAATGTTGAATCAAAAGATTACGCTTTGCATATACCTTTTGCTCCCTTTTCAAATGTACCGTTTCATGTTAAGGGAGCGGAAAACTATGATTGGGGAATGAAAAACAGGCTTTCGCGCATATTCAGACCCAAAAGCGGCAACACAGTTATGTTGGCGTTTGATCACGGATATATTATGGGTTCAACTTCGGGGCTTGAAAGGATGGATATCGTAATTCCGCCGCTCTTGCCCGAAGTTGACGTACTGATGGCTACAAGAGGAGCGTTAAGAACGTGCGTTCCTCCTTCATGCAATAAAGCCATTGTGCTAAGGTGTTCTGCCGGCAGTTCCGTGCTTGACGACGATATGAGCCGCGAAAACATAGCCGTTGACATTGAGGATGCCATTCGTATGAATGCGTCATGCATGGCAATACAGACTTTTATAGGCTCGGAGGGGCAAGTCTCCTCTATCAAAAATCTCTGCAACGCTATAGACGCGGGCAACCGCTTCGGAATCCCTACGCTCGGCGTGGTTGCGGTAGGTAAACAAATGGAGAGGACAATAAAGTTTTTTCTGCTTGCCACGCGTATGTTGGCGGAGTTCGGCGCACAATTGATAAAGACCTATTATTGCGAGGATTTCGAGAAAGTGGTTGCAGCGTGTCCGGTTCCCATAGTGATAGCCGGAGGCAAAAAGCTTCCGGAGAAGGAAGCGCTTAAAATGGCGCATAACGCTATGAAATATGGCGCAAGAGGCGTTGATATGGGTAGAAATATTTTCCAATCGGAATGTCCGATAGCCATGGCGAAGTCGATTTCGAAAATTGTACACGAGCAATATGACGCAAAAACAGCATACGAGTATTATCTTGAATGCTGCAATAATTACAAATCGGAGCTTAATTTCATTGAGCCCATGCGATGAGGAACACCAAATTGAAGTTAAGCGCCAGATTGTAATGTAGGTGGGGCGGCGATAGGAGGAGCGCCACGCAAAGCGTGGCGGGACGGAGGCTTTGCTCAGAGGCGTTGCCTGCGTTGAGCGCCATAGCGGGTACAACATACGTTTGACGCGCTTGGCATATAAAAGGAGGATGAATTGAGATGTCGGCAACATACATGCACATAGGAATACCAATAACGAATAAGAAGCCGGGAATGACTTATAATGAGGCGATGAAGCTCTGGATGAGCAATCCCGACGATTACGATTTTAAGATCGAGTATCTGAAATTTGAGGAAGGCGGTCCTTTCCCGGAAATAATGCACATTAACCCGCATGTTGCATACCAAGTCGACGATATGCAAAAGTATATTGATGACGCGGACGAGGTAATTTTTCCAAAAACTGAGATTGCCCCCGGAACGTCAATAGCGTTTGTAATCAAGGACAATACCATAATTGAGCTTTACGAAATGAAATAATGAACGAAGAATCGCTCAAAAGACTTGCCGGGCAATTAATAACAGGCGAGCTTACAACATCGGACTTTGTGAGTAAGCTAAAAAGACTTCCTTTTGAGAATATAGCGGGCGGTGAGGTAAAACTTGATCATCACCGCTCGCTTCGTAAAGGGTTTACGGAAATAGTGTATTGTCAAGGAAAGAGCGACTCGCAGATAGAAGGTATAGCGGAAGCGTTTAAGAATACTGAAGATAATGTTCTGTTCTCACGAGTCTCAAGCGAGCAGAATAGAATAATAACGTATATAATTAATGATGCGGTATATCACGAAAAAGCGAGCATAACCGGCGTGCGGCGCAAAAAGAATGAAAAGCCGCTCAGTGGAATGACTATTGTAACTGCCGGGAGCGTTGATATAAAAGTGGCCGAGGAAGCGGCTGTAGTAGCCGAGTATATGGGCTGCAACGCCGAACGCTTATATGATATTGGGATATCCGGGCTTCATCGATTATTGTATCATCTGGAGAAGCTCCAATCTTCAAAAGTTATTGTTGCGGTTGCGGGAATGGAAGGAGCTCTTCCAAGCGTTATCGGCGGGCTTGTGTCATGCCCTGTTATAGCCGTGCCGACAAGCGCCGGATATGGGGCGAATTTTGGAGGTTTATCCGCCCTGTTGACAATGCTAAATTCTTGCGCGACGGGAGTATCTGTGGTAAATATAGACAACGGACTTGGCGCCGGTTTCATAGCCGCGCGCATATTGGCTGGTAGTGTTAATGATTAAAACTGTCTTTTAAATGGAGGGTGACAGATAATGATAAATCCTGCTCTAATAGAAAGAATTTTCTCGGCGGCAAGCATTGAACGTTGGAACGATCACCCGCACCCCGAAGCGTTTACCGAGCTCGGAAAACAGGCTCATAAGATGATAATAGCGTGGATTATCGCTTTGAGTAACTCTGAAGAAGAAGATTTCGACCTTGACTTAAATGCGGCAAAAGGGACAGTTGATATGGACGCGCTCATTGAGTGCGGAATGTTTGAATTTTTGCACCGCGTTGTCGTTACGGACATTCGCCCTCCTGTTTTTCACATGCTTATGAGGAACAAAGATGATCGGCAGAAATTGAATAACTGGGTAGAACAGCAACTTCGCGACGAAATAGGACCGATTCCCGGCGGTTTTGCCGAAAGGTTCAATGTATATTTTAACGATGAAAACTCCCACCCTACAGAACGCAGGATACTTAAAGCCGCTCATTACTTAGCGACATTCTGGGAATTTGGGTTTATTGAAAACTGGAGCGGCGAGATGTATGGAATAGAAAAGACAAAGAATGAAATAAACGCTCAAGTATGGGAATTAAGCGATATTCCAATAGTTCAAAGAATATTGGAAGCCATGCGCGCAAGAGAAGGCGCTTTTGTTTCCTTTACAGGTCAATTGAATTTCCAAAAACGCTGGGCGCAAACTCAACGAATACCCAAAACTTCTGTCCTGGGACACCTTTTCTTTGTAGCCGCAATATCATGGTTACTGACCAATGAGATAGGGGCTTGTTCAAAACGCAAGCAAAACAACTTTTTCAGCGGGCTTTTTCACGACTTGCCGGAAGTATTGACGCGGGATATTATCTCTCCCGTAAAGAAATCGGTCGAGGGGTTGAACGCCCTTATAAAGAATTATGAAAAAGAAGCTATGCAAGAACGTATTTTGAATCTGCTTCCTGAACCGATAGCAAAACAATTATCGTACTATACGCAAGACGAGTTTGAGAATAAGACCCGTAACGGTGACTCCATAGTGATACACGAGCAAGAGCTTGATGAAAATCTGGGTACGAATGAAAACGACCCGATAGACGGCAAGATAATTGAGTTATGCGATAAATTCGCCGCTTACATAGAGTGCGCGGAGTCAATTAATAATGGAATTGCCCCAAAAGCGTTGCGCGACGCAAAATCAATGCTGTATGACAGATTCAAGGACAAAGTTATTTACGGGTACGAAGCCAAAAACCTCTTCGATCCTTTTTTGTAAAAAAACGTCTTACTCACTATTAAGCCCCAACAACGTTATGGGGCGGTCCGTTGTTCCCTAACGGACCCGGCTGCTCTGAACGGGCGGCAGGATGCCGCCTGACTTTGCATAATAACCACAAAAGCAGGCGGTCGTCACTACTCGTATTCTTTTAGCATTGCGGCGTATTCTTCCTCGCAGCCTTTTCGGATATGATAACAATGCTCGTCGGCAGGGAAGCGGCCCTCCCGGACGTCGTTGGCATATTCTTTAAACGCGTTGGTTATTACCTCCGCAAGGTTTGCGTATTTTTTTACAAATTTTGGAGTAAAAGCCTGGAATTGACCGAGCATGTCTCCGCATATTATGACCTGCCCATCGCATGGCGCACCTCCGCCTATTCCATAAACCGGAATTGAAAGTCGTTTAGTTATAAACTCCGTAAGTTCCGGCGGTATCCCTTCGACCAAAACGGCATAAGCTCCGGCTTCCTCAACTGCAAGCGCGTCTTCTATGACGTAACGAGCGGAGTCTGGCGTTAAGCCCTGGGCTTTGAATCCGCCGAGCGGGCCAGAACTCTGGGGGGTAAGCCCAATATGTCCGCATACAAGGATGCCGCTGTCGGCTATAGCCTTAATACGGCTTTTGACGCGAACTCCGCCTTCAAGTTTTATGGCGTCAACGCCGGATTCTTTAAGAAATCTCACGGCATTATACACCGCGTCCTCGTCTGAAATCTGATACGAACCTATTGGCATATCGCCCATGACAAATGTATTTGGAGCGCCTCGGCGCACGGCTTCGCAGAGCCTTATACAATCTTCCATTGTAACGGGAATAGTTCCACTGTAACCAAGAACAACCATTCCAAGCGAATCGCCCACAAGTATCATATCCATTCCGGCAGCTTCGGCAAAAGTAGCGGTTGGATAGTCATATGCCGTTATCCAGGTTACTTTCTCGCCGTTCTTCTTCATTTCTATGAACTCAAGGCGTCCTTTTTTCTTAGCCATAACTTTCTCCTCCTGGTTGGATTTCTTATTTTTCGTATTCTTTTAGCATTGCGGCGTATTCTTCCTCGCAGCCTTTTCGGATATGATAACAATGTTCGTCAGCAGGGAAGCGCCCAGCCCTGACGTCGTCGGCATATTCTTTAAATGCGTTGGTTATTACCTCCGCAAGGTTTGCGTATTTCTTAACGAATTTAGGAGTAAAAGCCTGGAATTGACCGAGCATATCTCCGCATATTATGAGCTGCCCATCGCATGGAAATCCTCCGCCAATACCGTAAACCGGAATTGTAAGGCGTTTAGTTATAAACTCCGTAAGTTCCGGCGGTATCCCCTCGACTAAAAGGGCATAAGCTCCGGCTTCTTCGACTGCAATCGCGTCTTCGATAACATAACGAGCGGAGTCTGGCGTAACGCCCTGAGCTTTGAATCCGCCAAGCGGTCCTGAACTCTGAGGGGTAAGCCCAATATGTCCGCATACTAAAATGCCGCTGTCGGCTATAGCCTTAATACGGCTTTTGACGCGAACTCCGCCTTCGAGCTTGACCGCGTCAACTGCGGATTCTTTAAGGAATCTCACGGCGTTATACACCGCGTCCTCGTCTGAAATCTGATATGAGCCAAATGGCATATCGCCCATTACAAACGTGTTTGGAGCGCCTCTGCGCACGGCGTCGCAGTGTCTTATGCAGTCTTCCATTGTAACGGGAATAGTTCCGCTGTAACCAAGAACAACCATTCCAAGCGAATCGCCGACAAGAATCATATCCATTCCAGCAGCTTCGGCAAAAGTAGCGGTTGGATAGTCATATGCCGTTATCCAGGTAACTCTCTCTCCGTTTTTCTTCATTTCAAGAAACTCAAGACGTCCTTTTTTCTTAGCCATTGCCTTATCCTCCTTAGAATTATTTAACATATTTTGTTTAATGATATCACAAACAAAGCCGCGTTTTTCATATTGTCATGCAAATTAACCAAGTCAAAATATTTTTCCCGGATTCATAATGTTGTTTGGGTCAAGGGCATTTTTGATTTTTCTCATCATGTTTATTTCCGCGTCGCTTGCGACGATATCAAGATATTTTCTGCGTTTGCTGCCAACGCCATGTTCTCCTGTTATCTTGCCTCCAAGTCTCTTGCAAAGCGCGTAAAGCTCTCTTAGAACTTTATCTTCCGTTTCATACCATTCTTCCATGGTCATGTCATCGCGCTTCATGATGCTCGGGTGAAGATTTCCGTCACCCGCATGACCGAAGCATGGCATATGGACATTATACTTTTTCGATATTTCTTCAATTCCAATTGTGAATTCGGTTATGGTTGATATCGGAACTACAGTGTCTTCGTCGGCATGAACGGAACATAGAGCCCGCATTGCTTCGTTAATATTTCGCCGGACGCTCCATATTCGCTCTCTTGTGGTGTGGTTATCCGCAACGTAAACTTCCAACGCCCCATGTTCAAAACACAGCTCCCCTACAGCGTTTGCGTCTTCCTCAACTTGTTCTTCACGAGTTCCGTCAAGCTCAATGAGAAGCATAGCTGCCACTCCTTCATACGGGAGACTCTCGTTAAGGTATTGGCAAGAGGTTTTTACGGAGAAATTATCCATATACTCAATTGAAGTAGGGACGATACCCGTTTTCATCATAATATGGGGGACTAACTCTATTGCTTGTTGAGTGTCTGTAAAGAGCGCCAGAAGGTCTGTAATAAGCTTTGGCATTGGAGAAAGCTTCAGCGTAATTTTAGTGACAATCCCAAGAGTTCCTTCAGACCCGACTATTAGCTGTTTGAGGTTATATCCTGTGACGTCCTTTATAAGCTTTCCTCCAAGCTGAACTATCTCTCCCGTTGGAGTCACCAATTCCAGACCAAGAACATACCTGTCGGTTACTCCATATTTTATTGCTTTGCCGCCTCCGGCGTTTTCGGCTATATTGCCTCCAATCGAACATGCAAGCACGCTCATTGGATACCCCGCGTAAAAAAGACCGCTACCCTCAGTGGCAATATTTATCTCGTTAGTTATAACTCCGGGTTCGACAACTACGGTCATGTTGTTGTAGTCTATTTCTATAATCTTATTCATGCGTTCAAACGATATCACAATACCGCCGAACACGGGGATAGCTCCGCCGGAAAGCCCCGTTCCGGCGCCTCTCGGGGTTATTGGGATAAGCTCTATATTCGCTATTTTTACTATCTCCGATATTTCAAGCGCGTTCTGCGGTTGTATTACTACTTCGGGCATGCGCGCAAAACGAGCCGGTATTTCGTCACAGGAGTAACCCGAGAGTTTTTCTGCGTCGGTTATAACGTATTTTTCACCAATTATCTTGATAAGCTGAGATACTATCGCGGGCGTCACTTTGTTATATTTCATTTTTTTACCTCTTTTATTCACTTTCCATGCGAGACTTTTTAAGCTTCTGCGTTAATGCGGGGACGACGTCGAAAAGGTCGCCTACTATTCCAAAATCTGCTGTTTTAAAAATTTGCGCTTCCGAATCGTTATTTATCGCGACAATATTCTCAGAAGTTTTCATTCCCGCGAGGTGCTGCACGCTTCCGGATATTCCAACAGCGACATAAAGTTTTGGAGCGACAGTTTTTCCGCTTAAACCCACTTGATGAGGATAAGTCGCCCATCCCCTGTCAACAGCGTCTCTTGACGCCCCGACAACTCCGCCAAGCGTTTCGGCAAGAGAACCTATAATTGAAGAAAAAGATTCTTTATTTTTTAGTCCCTTGCCTCCGGCGACTACAATTTCAGCCGATTGAATGTCCGCGCTGCTTTCGTCAATTTTTCGAAAACCAATTCTGCTGACCCGTTTATCTTCTAAATCAGGGTTAAAACCAATCCTTACGATCTCTCCATTACGCGACTCGTCAACGGGCGCGGGGTTGGTTGATCGCGGGCGGACGGTTGCCATCTGCGGGCGATGCGACGGAGTTTTTATCGTAGCCATTATATTTCCGCCAATTGCCGGTCTGGTTTGAAGCAGGTTCCCGGTCAAAGGCTCAATATCGAGCCCCGTGCAGTCGGCGGTAAGTCCTGTGTGAAGGCGAGCGGAAATGTGGGGCATTAAAGTCCTTCCCATGGAAGTTGCGGCGGCAATAAATATCTCGGGTTTGAACCTGCTCACAAGGTCCCTTATCACATTGCTGTATGTTTCGGTTATAAAATGCTCAAGTTGGGACGCCTGTACGATATAAACCTTATCCGCGCCTCTTTTTATCAATTGTTGTATGTCATTTTCCATCATTAAATCATTACCGCATAATACTACTGAACATAAGCTTGTTTCAAGCTTGTCCGCAAGCTCTCTTCCTCGCGCGAGAAGCTCGTAAGACACCCTTTGCAGCCCTGTTTCACTACACTCGCTTAATGTCCAGACTTCACCGTAAAACATTCTAATTTAAGTCCACCTTTTCTACTAAATTCTTTTCTTTTTTTTGTTCAAGCTTGAATTCAGCTATGAGTTTTTTTGTATTATCTAAGAACTCCTTGGCTTCAGAAATTGCATTTTCCATTTCTTTTTTTGTAACATGTTCTGTACCTGAATAGTCTCCTTTTGTTCGTGCAACCTGCACTGATTGTATCTTTTTAAAGGTATCAATTGGCAATTCGCCTAATCGAACAAATTCTTTTGCAATAACGTTATGGACATGCTTATGGCTGTTTCCCAATATACCTTTTGTTAATAAAAGAGCATTTTCAGACTGAAATATTGAATAATATGCTCTATTTGCCGCTCCATCAAAATCATTTGATTCTGATAAAAGAATAGCTGAATTAAGAGCTTTTTCTGATTTTCCCACACATATTTTTATCATCTCATTTCGATCTTCATTACTAAGCGCCGCCATAAAAAACCACCCCTTCTCTGTTGACATTATGCATTAATGCATAAAAACCCAACCCTTTGGAGCTTTCTAATGATATAGGCAGTACTTGAATATAAGCATTATCATCAAAGTCCATGCCCTGCATCACATCTACGCTTATATCACTAATTTCTCTGCTTTTCTCGTAATTGCATTCATTTAAGATAACAAGAACGTCAATATCAGAATCTTTATTTGCTTCACCTCTTGCAACAGAACCGAAAAGGACTATTTTTAATAGATTGTCACCTTCATTTTCTTTTACCTTTTCAACAAATATATCCAGCGCTTTTTTTGTAATTGGATGTATCTCAACGTTAGTTTCCGATATTATTTGCATGATCAAAACATTCCTTTCTAATATTCGACCACTTCATTATCCGTTTATTCAGGCTGTTACTTAGGCTTAATTTCAATCGTATCCAATACAATAAACCCCTTCCAGACTCTCGCTATTGCGAGAATTTGCCCTTTGCGGGCGGCGTCTTCAAGCTCACGACCTGTGTTCTCTTTTACATAAAATCTGGAAAGACTGTTTCCGTAATCTATCATTAACCCGCCTCGTCGAAAACGTTCTTCTATTTTTCCGCGAACATAAACCCCTTCGGCGGGCGGCGTGTCCGATACGAGCGCTACGTTATAAATCCCTTCATCGTCAGGTTCGAGTGATACGTATACTTGAATTTCCAAAGAATCATATTTATCTTTCTGTTCCAGCTTTGAGAGCAGGCTTTTGGAAAACGTGTCAAAGTCGACTTCTTCTATCGCAAAACTGAGTTCCACATAATCGCCCCGGAAAAAGTCGCGCGGGTCAAACGGCATGGTCGACAGTTTCACTTCCTGTCCAAACGAGAGCGCGACCAATGGGATAACAGGGCTGCTTAACAGGACTGCAAGAGGAATTGCCATGACCAGTATATATTTTATTAAGTTCTTCACGCTTTATTCCCCCCTTCAGAAATGCTTTCAACGCTTCTGTTTTTTTGTATCCTTCGGAACTTTCCGATCAGAAGACCTACCGCAACCAGAGTTATCCCGCCAATTGCGAATGTTAGTGATTTTGGTAGAAAATCGTAAAATCTATCAAAAAAGTATCGCAAAATTACCGCGCAAAAGAAAAACACCGCCAGCGAAGATCCTTTAAATATAAACAAAACCATGATGGCGCAAGTTAAAATCCCGGAGCATACCGCAAGAACATTGTGATTCAAAAAGCTGAACAAACCAACTAAACCATCATATTCATATCTCCAGAATGATGAAGATGTCATTATCAAGCCGCAAACGCCAACCAAAACGACTCCCCAGACATTTATATCTTCATATTTGCCGCATGGGATTAAACCAAGTACTACCCCAAAACAAAACACGTATAAAACTATATCGTTTTCTCTTATTCCTAAAATCAAAAATATAAAGGACAGAGTAATTAATATGCTTAGGTTAAAATTAATCCGTCCCCGCGTATACAGCCATAACGCCCAAACTCCTGCAACAAGCAATGTTTCTCGCCGGAATAAATTGAGGACTAAAAGCAATGGGCTGTCAAGATCGCGAATGCTATAATAGGATTCCGCCAATGACCCAAATAAGTATATAATCGAAAGTACTTGGATCAAAGATAGTTGTAAGCGGTCTTTAAATAACGCGCAAGCAGGAGTTATACCTATAATCCACCACAAAAGCGCGGTTGTGTAATGCCCTCCTTCATGAAATATTTGCGCCATCAAAAAAATGCCGCCTCCATAAGCAAAGCTGCCCAGAAGCAACAATCCCCGGGAAAGTATTGGAGACCTTTTATCGGCAAGGAACGCCGCTAATACCGAACCGACATAAACTAGCAGTATTATGCTTATTTTTGTTACTCTGCTTAATTCCATCCAATTTGCCGCGATATAGCTTAGTAGAGCGGCGCCCAATAGCGCCACGCCAAGGTTAATAAGCGCTCTGCTGAAAAAAAAGCCGGACACTTCGTAATGCGCTCTTATGTCGCGCATTTGTTCCTGCGTTATGAAGTTCGCCTCTTTCCAAAATTCGAGCTCGCGCGTCAGGAATGCAAATTTTGATCTTCCGATAATACGCTTATTTATTTCTCCACTGTTAACGTCATTCATTTTATTTACCTTTCTTGTTGATTTGCTATACGATATTTTGAATAAACTTCACAAGCTCGTCGCATGCTCTCGAAATGCTCTCCTCGTCGCTTGACGCCGTTATGAGCTTGCCTTCTCTTGTTATTTTTGGAGTTTCAATTTTCACTACGCGCGTGGGAGAAGCGTTTAATCCAATTTTAGCCTTATCTATCCCAGCAGCTTCAGCGGATAAATTAGGTATCGGGTTAACTTTCGCGCGCTGCTTTCCACGTAAAGTCGGTAAGCGCGGGATGGCTATTTCTTTTGTGACGGTGATAAGCGCCGGAAGTCTCAATTTGAGCTTTTCATACCCGGACTCAATAAGCCGTTCAACTACAATATATCCCGCTTCAATGGATTCAATACGGCTTACGTATGTAGCAAGCGGAACGTCCAAAAGGGAAGCAATGGCGGGTCCAACTTGCCCGGTGTCTCCGTCCGTCGCCCTTTCTCCGCATATGATAAGACTGAAATCATACAAATTTTTTATAGTTTCCGCTAAGGCGTATGAAGTAGCCCAAGTATCGGACCCCGCAAATTCTTTTCCCGTAAGCAGCGTTCCGTTGTCGCACCCCATTGAAATAGCTTCTTTTAGCGCTTTTTCCGCCGATTGGGGTCCCATTGAAATTACTGTAACGCTTCCTCCATATTCTTCTTTTAGTAACAATCCAGCCTCTATAGCGTACAAGTCAAGCGGATTAACAATGCTTTCCGCCCCTTCCCTTATCATAGCGCCGCTCGCTTCATCTATCTTAACGTTGCTTGTTTCGGGAACCTGTTTAATTGGAATTAATATTTTCAATAGTGAATACCTCATCTCACAAATAGTAGGATTAATTATACTCATTTTTTCCTTAGTTTACTTATTTTGAGAATGGAGATTTGGTTTCGGTCGTTAAATAGACAAATATTTGTAACAAATGTATAATGCAAATTTAGTCAGATTGCGTGAATTTACGAGGATTTACAATATTTTTGTTTTACGGTATGTAACGAATAAGCCTTGAAAAACACTCCAAGGGATAAGGTGATAGCAATATGAAGAAGTATTCTTGCCCGTCTTGTAAGAAAAAGATAGTTGGCAACACAAAAAAATGTCCTATCTGTGGGTTCGGGATTTCTGCAAAAACTAACCTCAGATTATTCAACACAAAAGCAATAAGCATAGCCGCATTGATTATCTTAGCGGCGGGCTTCGCGTTATTTCACGCCTCAGAGGACAAACCACTTATCGGGAATCCATCGGAAAACATTCAGGCGGAAACGCTAAAGGATATAAACGGAGCTGAATTTACTCCCGCTGATATCGTCGATAAATTCAACTCGTTTATGAAAGACACGGGTTATGATTCATTAATCATTGAAGAACTTGTTCTCGAATCCGGAGAGTCGGAGAATATTTATCGCGATATAAAGAATAATGAATCTATCGGCATATCCATGGTGACGCCCCAAACGAGCGCTGCCGTTACATCCGTTTCCGTTTCAGCGCAAAGTCCGGCGGAGTTCATAAAGTACTGCTTTGGCTTAATGAACATCTTTAGCCCGACTATGAACGCCGATATCCGGCAAAGGGTCTTGTTCAGAATGATGGAGTACGAGGAAAGCGTGGATATTCCTATGAGCGAGGAAAACACTTATATAATAGTGGAAACAAAGTATACATTCACACATTCTGAAGAAAAAGGGCTGGGTATGTTAATTGAACAGATGCCAAAATTGGAATTACACTCGGGCGACGCTCCTGTCCCTTTTCTTAGATAGAAGGTGAGAAATGTCAATATACTACGATGGATATTAGCGGTAAAGAATGTAAGTGAATAAAATAGAAAGGAAGGAAGAAAATGAAGAATAGAAAGATAAGAAAGTTTTTTACGGCAGTATTATTATGTTTTTTCCTGTTCTCGGATTTGTCGGCGGCTGCATTGGCTTGCACGTCTATGATAGTAGGAAAAGATGCGTCGGCATCGGGCTACCCGATGTTCTCAAGAACTGAGGACAGCGTTTCGTATAGCGCAAAGAGGTTTTTTGTTTATCCCGCCGGATATTACAAGAAAGGACAAACCATCGTTGACCCTTCATATGGCTGGATGTGGACCTGGACTCATGATAGCTATAGAATGACGGCGACGCCGGATATGCCTGTAAATGGACCTAACGTTTACGATCAGGCGGGGATAAACGAACACGGATTCATGATGAGTACCACAAACTCGACGACCATAAGCGCAGGCGCTACATCAGCAGACCCGCGAGTGCGTCCGACGCGAGATCCGGTAACGAATGAATTCGTAATCCCGGGAGGATTTGCCGAATCCCTTATGAACACGGTCATCCTCGGAGAAGCGGCATCTTCGGAAGAAGCGCTTACTCTCTGGGGCAAAATTGCCGAGACGGATGGAATGGCTGAAGGGTGTTTTTGGATGTTGTGCGACGCAAAAGGAGAACTCTGGATTACGGAAAACTGTGGAGGTCATCGATGGGTAGCCGCCCGCGTGCCGGACGATTCGTTTGTTGTTGTTGCCAATGACATGGTTATCGACTATGTTGACCTCGCCGATACTAAAAACTTCCGAGGCAGCGCCGACCTTGAAAAGTTTGCGGCGGATAACGGATTTGCGGTTTATGGACTTCCCGGCACGCCCGAAGCTGGCAAATTTAACGTCGCGGCTTCGTACGGTCAACAGAATGCAACCGGCAACACATTTCGCCGCTGGATGGGGTATAATTTATTCGCTCCTTCTCAGAATATCCAGCTGAAGCGCCCATTTAACGCGGTTACAAGTCCTGATGTTTACCCATACCCGACTTTCGTTAAACCGGACAGGAAGATCAGCGCTCTCGATATCATGGAGTTTCAAAGAACCCGATATCAGGGCACGCCGTACGACATCAGCGAAACTCCGATGATTTTTTCAACTGCGGTTGTAGCTCGCGGTACAGGAAGCTATGTTCATATGTATCAGGAATCTGAGACTGCGCAACTTCCAGCCCTTGGCACCCCGGGCTCCGGCAGTAACCCTCCTCCTGACACGGTTAACGCGCGCCCTGTCGGACACTATACTCAGAAAGAGACTCATGTCTACGAGCAAATTCCGGAGTTTCCTGCGGAAATAAGCGGTCGCTGGTGGTTTCTGGAAGGGCAGCCCGAACACAGCGTTAACCTGCCATTCTACGGCAATGTCAACGATACGCATCCCGCTTATAAGAAATTAGTGCCGTTCAGAGCGTACGATCCTGAAAGCGCGTTTTGGATATTCAGGGAGCTTTCATATCTCGCGCGCTCCAATAGGACGCAGTATGGAAAATCCGTCCATGCTTACTGGCGGGCTTACGAAACTAAATTATTCAACGAGCAGGCTGCGATAACAAAAGAGCTTATCGAAAGGTATAACAAGGACCCTAAGGACGCCGCTAACTGGATAACCGATTACACGTTTGCGACGTCTCAGGCGGCGATGAATAGAGCGGGGCTAATTCGCAAGGCATTGTTAAGCCATATAGCTACTAATTCCGGAGACGTGTTTGTTATTCCAAGCGACACTATTCCATTTACGCATGGAACGTTCGATATCCACGCGACATCGGGGGACGCTCAACTGACGACCAGCGATATTGCCGACGTAGCGCACACGCTTGGCATATCGGAATGGACGATTGGACCCGCTCAGCTTAAGCTGCCTGTTCCATATCCGGTGCAAAGGTTTACGCCCATTTTATACACCACAGAAGATCTTACGAGCGGACATCCCGCGACGCTGGGCGTTGACACGACCGTTTTGAATATACCGGGCGTGAGGGTACGCGGAGACCTGGAATTGCCCACGATTAACGGTGGCGGAAACTTGATGAAGGTTCGCTACACTGCTGAGATTATGGGCAGCGCTTATCAGTTGTTTGAAAACAGCGTGGAGAACGTTAAGAAGGCATTTTCTCTTCATGCGATGCTTCCGGGCTATCCCAACGGATTTGAGTTGGTAGGACCTAATGGCGTAGTTTCGCTTCCAGACGCTATCAAGACCGGCAAAGCTTGGGTAATTGGAGACAAAGACCGAGCCACCGTGATGATTGACTTCTATCTCTATAATGACGCAGGTAGACCAACCTACGGCTACGGTGGAAAGATAGTCGTTCCAGACGGTAACGCCGACGGCGTTTTAGACACAGGCTCAATGTGGGCAAAAGCTTATAAAATTGATGCCGATCCAGATGATCCTGACGAAGAAAAAGGATGCCAAGTCTTCCCAATCGGATCTCTTTTAGGGTTGGCGCTTGTATTTGAGGTATTTATCAGAAGAAAGAGCAAGTAGTATCTGATACTATACGGGTATTTTAATGAAATATTGCCTCAAAGCCTTGTAACATATGGCTTTGAGGCTATTTTTTTAGTCCCCAGGGACTGTGGGCGTCGTTCCCAGGGACTGTGGGCGTCGTCCCCTACTGACCACTAATCACTAACCACTAACCACTGACCACTAATAATCCGGCGTTTCCTGATTAGGAACCATATTCTTCAATTCTTCAGTTTTTTCTCTGGCGTACTCGCGATGCGCTTCTACATCGGCGGACATGACGGAATACAAATCTTCCGGAAGGTTTGCGGCAAGAACTTCAACAATATTCAGGTTCATAGGATTCAAACTGCCGTCATCCCACAGGGGATCGACTATTTTCACCGAATAGATGATTTTGTTATCCAGACCAAAGATAGTATAACGCGTTTGCCGCGCGGCTTTTCTAGAAAAATTGAATTCCGTGGTCATGACGGCGTATAGTGCGCCTACATAGGGTTGCTCTGCGTATTGCATCACCATACCGCCATAATACGTCTCCGCGTCGGGGTCAAAGGACTCGATGAACAATGCCGCACAACCGTATTCAGTTCTTTTTATGCTTTCTTTATCAAGAAAAATTCCGCCAATTGCTTTTGTTACAACGGGAACGTATCTTTGGGTATCAACAGGACATCTGTCGCCCGACAAAACAACCGGCTTGGGGTCATCGCTTAAAAGTTTCGTTCCCCAGCCGTCGGTTCCGGCTACCCCATCCCACATCATTTCTTCTATAGAACCGGGCTTCGCCAGCTCGAAATCCGAACTCATCCCCGACTCGACCACGACGGCTGTTATAAGTTCTTTCGCGAGGAATAGGCTGCGCTCAATCACCGCGATTCTCTTCGCGTTTTTGTCGAAGACCCGTTTTTCCACAAGCGCAAGGTCGTTTTTATCGTACTGCCGTAGCGCCTCGTTCATTGTAAAATCCGCGTCGTCAAAAACGTCAGGAACATTTCGCGCGATGGTGGCGATGAATTTATCCTCTGTTCCTATAATAAATGTATCAACGGAAATGTAGCCGTCATCCGAGACGACTATGGGTTCCAGTCTATCCTTCAGTCCCGCGCTTGACATAGTAGTTATAAAAAAAATAATAAACAAAGCTACGATTATTCTTAAATTGAAAATATTTTTCAAAAGAATCACCTCTTGGAAATAAACGCTCCAAAATTTCGTCCGGCGACCCGTCCAACGGGGCGGGAGCTTTCCGACTATACGAACGGCGGGTCGCCGCCAATACAACACAGATGAGGCGCCGCCGTTCCTATAGCGTTGGATCCGTCTTCGGTAGTCGACCTGTCTGTCGTGTGACACCGCAGACAGGTCGACACGCCCCTTTCAAAAATGGGCGGTTACTGCTTTCTCCTCTTGACAAATAGAGGAAGGAGAGCTAACGCAATGAATGCGCCATAGACGACGTTACATCCACTGAGCAACTTGTCTATTATGTCGCAATCTTCTTCTTCGAGAATTTCAACTATGCGGAAGCCGTACAGATCATCGGTTGCCGGCAATGGTCTTGGTAAAACGCGATAATTGCCGTCGCTGCTGTCGCCGACTAAAGGCTGACCGCTACTGTCGAGATCGACTGTCCGAGGATTGAGTCCATGATTCGCCACAATTATAGTCGCCACGTTCATACCCAGCATTGTTGTGTGCGGCTTCAAGGGTTCGTAGGTTCCGTCCCTCTTCTGGATCATGTAACCTTCCGTGCCTTCCCTTGTGGGGAGCGCCATATCGAATCTACCGTTAACAAGAGCGTCCGTTCTCGTGTGTAACTGGATATCGTATTCAAATACTTTGATATCGTTGGTTATATTGAGAGCGTTTGCGATATTCGCGACGCTTTCCTGAGTTTGATAGTTAAAGAAACGCGCCACGCCTCCTCTGTTAATAAGAGGAAGGAAATGATCCACGTCGTAAGTCGGAAGGTCAACTTCCTTGAGGTAACGGTATACCGGCACTTCCACGCCGATGAGTTTTTCGGACAGATTACGCGAAGCGGCGCCACCCAGCGCCACGCTCATTCGGGGCAGGTAAATACAGGATGCGGCGTTCCAGGTGAAGTCCAGTTCCAAGTACATCGGAATCGAGTGAATACGCACTTGCGCTAAGTAGACTACGTAGGTTTCGTCTTTCTTGAATGTCCGTTGCGCCGTGAAGACTGTGGCGTCCCTGTTCAGCCACCCGGTCGATCCGCTAACAGCGTTGTCCACGTAAGGTCCTGGAGAGGCGTTGTCGGTGGCGTTTGGAGCGCCGTTCAGGAATACGGTGCGGGCGTCGAAATGTCCAGCTTCCACTTCGAGCGTCACGTCGCTTGCGAGACGTTTCACTTCAATACCAGAAAGCAGCATGCGCGTGGCAATTTCACCGGCGAAAGGACCATTGATGAGGTATGCGTAGGGTCGGACGCGATTTTTAATAGAGTGTCCCTGCCACAGCAGCTCAAGCTTGAAAGGCTGACGGGAACGGGCGCCGGAGTTGTCTTTAACAGGGTCGTATTCACCATCAAGGATGGCGCCAGTACCGCTTGTATTTCTCCTGAGAGACCTTGTCCAGTCGTAACGCGTGGTGTTTGAAAAATCATCAATGGATACTGCCCCTTCCCCCGTGATTGGGAAGTCGCCGCTGATATCTACAACCGTCCACTCGCGATCGACCCAGGAGGGTTTAGGCGGGACAGGTCGGAGCGGAATTTGATCGTCGGCGGTGACCGTCTTGCCCTTTTCGATCCATTTTTCCCTCATGTCATTAAGAATGCCAATGAATTCAGGTCTGGTTGCTGCGGATATCATAGCCGCAAGCGTTGAAAGATAACCTGTGGCGACTCGGCGTTCCCACATACCCCGGTTACCAACGTTGGTGGGACCTGCTTTGTTCTCGAACAAAATGCTTATGGTTCCGGGCATGGCGTTGTGGTTGCGCGCGTTACGCGTGTTGTACGCGGCTTCGGATATGAGCATATAAGGCGCGTCCGGGTCCCAGGCTTTATTGTTGATGAGACTGCTGCTATACCCAGCGTCAGTGTGAGATTCAATTCCCGCGCCAGGGTTGAAATGGTTCAACACTCCGTGACTGTACGTGTCAACTCCCTCGCGATAAAATCCAAGGTGTACGCCATATTTAGGGGCAAATTCCTGAAGGTCAGGAACTATGTACTTGTAGTATAGCTCAAGAAAGTCCTTGGGGAGTACGAGAGTGTTAGCTGCGGAAGCGCCTATGTCGCCCGCATCGTTGTCTACTAATTGACCAAAGGTAGTCAGCACGCTCTGGGTGAATGTAGAGTTGCCCCGCTCGTGGAGGTTCACGGTGATGTGCGGCTTGTACGCCACGTTGAAATTGCGCACTACCCGGCTTACAGGCACGTCGAACAGCATATTGTCCCTGTTCAGGTCTCTTGGTTCAGGCGTCGGCGTCCACTGTAGAGCCTGAAGGTCGTAGGTTTCTCTTGAGGGACGTTTTGCGCCATCCGCGCATATGCGCGGGAGTAGAATAACGTTGACATGGTCGAGAATCTCGTCGCCCGCATGGAGATAGCCTTCCGGGATGTAAGCGTGTCTTGTTTTGTATGCAAGGTCATACGCTGTGGCAAGGGTACTCTCGCCTGCGCTCCACTCTCCGCCATGAATTAATCCTTGCACCCACACCAGCGGCTTACCTGAGTTGACTATTTTCTCAGGGGTATGCGGCTTGGATTCGTTTGAGAAAATAACGAAAGGAAATGGGAAACCCCTTGGAATTTCGCCCAGGTACTCCAAAGTCATGTTACCTTTTGGCAATGACTCAAGAAAATCAATCATTTCTTTGTGCGTTGTAAACATGGATCTGCCGTACTGTTCATTCACGGTTGCACCGGGATTCAATTTTAGTTGCTCCCATGACGAGCGATCTGCTGAAACCTTATCATCGGTGAAACTGGGGGTTTTCCAGATTTGCAGGTCCTTTGGCGCTCCGGGACCGTATTCAGAGTTAAATTCATGGGCTAGAAAATTCAATACCCGCATTGCGCGTATTCCTGCAGTTCCACTTCCTAATGACCGGAGCGTATTGGTCCAGTCGCCTCTAAATTGCGTATCGTCAATAGCGCTGGGGTTCGGATCACGGGGAAACGCAAAAACAGTTCCGCAGAAAAACAACGTCAGTATCAAAAGAACTCCTATACCTATACCAAATCTTTTCATTATCATTCACTCCTCCTTATCCACAATTAGCGAATCTTTTTTCTACTAAGCAACAATAGTACAGCCGCAAATGCGAAAACTCCAGCCGAACCGACGTCGCAACCGTGGCTGGGTTTTACTTCCTTAAACGAGACCGCGCCTTTGGTGAACGTGCTGTATCCAACGATGGTCCCGCCTGCATTGCTATAGTGGACTACGTAGCTGCCGTCAGGCTTGAGTCCGGCGTCAATGAGTTCGTCATAGTCAAGCTTCGCCGTGAACAAGCCTAAACCGCCGGTAGATTCCACCGCCTGACCGAGGATTTGCACGGGGTTGTCCGACGTTGGAGAGTAGAAGAAAAATGTGAGCCAACCGTCGTCGCTGAACAACCTCTCTCTATCAATTTCGAGCTTGTTTCTGAAATCAATAACAACATTGATTGTTCCGTTATCAGCATTCTGCGTAGCTTCCACAGTGACGCCCGCGTCGTCTGTGGGGAAATTATTGCTCTTCGGTCCACCAAATGGGGGATCGGCAAACGTATTAGGTTTTGTAGACGACGTCTTTATTGCCTTGGGATCAATTGTCATGTAGATAGCCTGTGGCGAAATGAAGCGCGCGTCTTTGGCGCCATCGCCGAATAAGAAGAATCCCCGTTCTTTTTCCGAACCGCGCCCTCTCATCTCCTCCGGGACGCCGTTATCCGCTACGTATGTCGGATTCAGTTTAAAAAGGTCAGTTTTTGAATTTGCCAGAATTGGAGTTGGCGTCATGTCGGCGTTCGCGTCCGCAATGGCAAGGTGGACCGAGACGTAAAGCGAACTGGGATCGGTTGCGGATACCCTCTTTGAGAAGAATTTCTCCGCATCCATGCCACTTGGCAACGTCAAAGGAACAACCGCGCCTTCGCGTACGAGTCCAAATTTAGCGTGCGACAGAAGATCGGTCAGGCTACCATTTTTCAGGTTAACCCATTTGACGCTGTCCAGTCCCAAGGCTTGTCTCGTCAGCTTGAACTCAAGGCGCATCGGAAGTACATAGTCATTGGATAAGAAATGCGCGTTATTCAAAGGAAGGTAAACTCCGCCGGAATTATGACCGTTAGCTATTTGCGTGGTGTTCGCCGAGGTGTTCCAACGCTGCGAGAACATTGGGATATCGAACGTCGTGGCAGACGCCAGTAATTGGTCTGAGACAGCCGATGCCGGTACGGCGCCGGAAGCGTCCTTGTAAGTGCCAAGAGTGACGTCAAGTAGGTCCATGTCGGCTCTGTCGGCATTGTAACCCGGGATGTCCGCCCACATCACCTGCGCGCCCGCCGGTCCGCTATAGCGCGCCAACTCTAACAAGGCGTCGGTGCAGAATTTAGCCGTCTGTATTAGAGATTTCACCGTCATTCTCTCGTTGGCGGTGTGGAACCAACGCTCGTTGCCCGGTATTATAGCTCCAAAGATGATCATTTTGTTCCAGTAATCCGAGGAGTAATTTCCGCCCGTTGACCCGGTCGGGTAGGAGATGTCGAGGAGTTCAAAGGGCTCGTCCATACCCCAAGGCATCGATGCGGAACTTCTGTAGCTTGCCAGCAGCAACCGGCTTTGAAGGTTATCAAACGCAAGATGTAAGGGAGGTCCGCTTCCAAAGGTCGGAGCGGCCGTCGAAATAGTAGAGCCGCCAATATAAGGAAAACTACTTCCCCCTGCCACGGCGTTTGTTATAAGCGTCCAACCTCTGCTCGTTAAAGCGTCAACCAGCTTCTGGTATCCGGCGTTATATGCGGCTTCCGTTGAATACATGGCGCCCGCGTACATTCTTATAAGGAACATACCCGGATTCGCCGCCCCTATGTTGACCGGGTACAATGGCTGCGGTTGATAGTATTCCTGATGCGCGGCAAGATTGCTGGCGCCCGTCGTCAACTGCCCAAATGAGATTGTCATCATTGGAGTTCCGGTATACTGTTCCCTCTCGTACAGTCCAATTGCCGTTCCGAAGCAATCCTGAACGCCGTTTGGCATGAACATGTCGGTGGCGCCCTTCACAAGTTTCCTGAATTCCAGATTGTTGATATCGGGATATGTTGCGCTGATTGCCTCGAATCCCTTGTTGACAAGGTGCATAGCCATTAAGACGCCATTTAAGCCGTATTGGGCGGTAACTGCGTCAACAGGCTTCCATGAGTTAGCCGTCAATACAAAGTCGTCGCCGATATCCTGAATGATTATTCTCTCATCTTGCGCCCAGTCTTTGGCTGTGATCTCGGTCTGCACCGCGCTTTTGAAAGCGCTGACAACTGCGGCGGGAACTCCGGCGAGCGAAAGCCTAAGTCTGCCCTGCGACGGAATATGAGTCCCTGAGGCGCCAATAATATCAATAATGAGCGGATCGTTAGGTCTTGTAGTTACGTGCATATCCGCGCTTACAAGCCTAAATCCTTTACCCGCGTCGCCGCTTAGATCATACATGAATGGCGAGCCAATTTCGCGCCTCGTACCCATGTTCATTGGGAACCTGGAGTCCGCGCTGAATCCCGCTATTGGCATTTCTTCCCTGTTAAGGTATTTGTAAGCCCAGCCATCGTAGAAAGTAGTTGAGCTGTACGGAAAAGGAATATCCATGTAGGCGAGCGTGTTGGCTACGCTTGGTCTTGTTGGACTGGAGTCCTCATAAGGCGCCATCACTACGCGAATACGACGGTCGGAAGGCAGCTTAGCGTCCATGACGACCTTCAGCGATACCAGTGTCGCAAGGGTCGGTCCGCTATCGTCCTGTATTCCGCAACCATATATCCAGCCATCCTTTATGTAGGGCATTGTATAAGCGTTTGGATTAAGGGCGCCGGTCTCGTCCACCCATCTCGACCTGTTGTTGGCATTAATGGACGCCGTTGGAGAGTCAAGGTGGCTGAAAGCCATGACCATCTCGGGGGCGTCGGGGTCGCCTATTTCGACATAAACGTAATTGTGGGGCTGATACCTTACGACTCTATCGAAACCAAGGCTTTTAGCCCAGTCCATTGCCCAAGTGAGCTTGGCAGCCTTCCTCGTGCCTTCGTTTCGGTTAGCCTCCGTGTTCGCTACTGGAAATGGATATACTTGCGAGGCAAGCGCGCCGCCATAAGATATAGAATCGTATTTCGCGCCTTCCATAACAGTGTTTATCAACAGCTCGCTTATGTCGTCGACCCTGGAGTGAATAGCGGTTCTTTCATTTGCGGTCACCTTAACGCTGTACGGATCGGTGATTATATCCTCATATCGTGTTGGCGCGGCTATGGCAATGCTTGCAAATAACAAAACAACTATCAAACAGCTTAATATGTTTCTTGTCCTATTCATCAGCATTTGAATCCTCCTTTGTTTGATATTACTTAAGCACTCCAATTTCCTTGTAATAACGCTCTGCGCCCGGGTGAAGAGGAGCTATATAAGAATCGATGATATTCTCGGGCGCAAGGTCGCGGAAGAAATTGTGTCCTTGAATCAGATCTTCTTTACTTTCACAGATGCTCTTGGTGATAATATAGGCGACTTCGTCGTCCATTGACTTATTAGCGATAAGAGTAGTCCAATTGCCTACGGTAACGACGTCATTATCCTGCCCTACGTATGTGCCGGCGGGGATAATCATTTTGCGCATTTCAGGCGCCGAGGCGACAATCTTATCAATCTGTTCGTCAGTCAACGAAAGCAGCTCATAATCGGAGCCATTTCCGATGATGTCGGTAATCCAAGCCGCGTTAAGACCTGTGGCGTCGAAAATAGCGTCAACGCCGGTGGTTTTAAAACGGGAAGCGGATTGAACGCGGTTACCTGAATACTCAATTTTTGCCTCGTCAAAGTTCATTCCGACAGCGTTGAAAATCATCTTGGTGGATATTTCGATTCCATCGCCGGGGGTTATACATTCAATCCTGCTGTCAAAGAGTTCGGTAATGTTTGCAGCGGCAATTGAACGCCGCGCCATAATGTGGACGGGAGTAGCGTTCCAGTTGACCAATGTGCGGACGTCCTTAACCGGCGCGTCGGCGTACTGCTCAATGCCGCGAACTCCCGCCGATATTGAGGAAGCCTGGCATATTGCCATGTCTATTTCTCCGTTGTTAACCATGTCTACGTTGATGGCGCTGCCGCCCGTGGCCTGTGCAGTGGCTTGGTATTCGGTTTTGTTAATGATGTTTTCCGCTATGACGGCGCCCATAGTGAAGAAGTTTCCTCCAAGACTTGCCGTTCCGATGCTAAAATTGGCCGGTGCGGCAATTGCGCCGCATACTGTCAACATAGCTATGCAGAGCGCCAGAACTGTGGTTATTACTAATTTTTTCATCAGTTAAATCCTCCTTAAGTGTGTTTTGCGGTATTGTATTAAATCCATTGCTAAGACACCGATTGCAAGAACAATGGTGACTGCTGAAATAAGGGTATCCGGCCATACCAAGCCTATCGCTACAACCAAATAAACAACTCGTTTCACGACGCCCATCTTGTCGAAGAAAGCGCCTTCATAGGCGGCGCAGAGATAGACAAGTCCCAATGCGGTTACCAAAAAAGTGAATAAACCAACTGCCAGATTGACGTTTTCACTAAGCAGCAAATCAGGTTGGTAAATGAAAATAAAAGGCACGACAAAACCTGCCATGGCTAGTCGCATGGAGATAAATCCAATTGTATTAGGATTTCCTCCTGAAATTGCCGCAGAGGCGTAAGCGCCAGTAGCAACGGGTGGAGTAATGGCGGACATACAGCCGAAATAGAATACAAAAAGATGCGCCGGCACCAGCTCAATACCGGCCATTAAGAGCGCAGGCGCCGCGCTTATGCTTGCCAGCACATAAGCTGCGGATGTAGGTAGCCCCATACCAAGAATTATCGTGACAATCATTGTAAATAACAAAATCAATATCTTGATGTTGCCGGAGAAGGCAAATATCAAGCGCGCTATGGTCATCGAGATGCCGGTGAGAGAAAACACCCCCACGATAATCCCCACAATGGCGGTCGCCGCGCTTAATGACATAACTGTTCTTGCAGCGTTTGTGGCTATGTTAATTAGACGCGCGGGGGTAATACGCGTTTTCTTATCGAATAGGGAGATGACCATTGCAGTGACAACTCCGCCCCAAAAAGCCGCGTAGGTTGGAGTGTAGTTTTCAACCAGCAACACTACGATTCCCACCAAGGGCAGCAAAAGATAAGAGCGTTTCAGCAGCCCCATCCAGTCGGGTTTAAAATCATCGCCGCTACGTTTTAAATCCAGTTTGATGGAATGAAAATGCACTACAGAAAATACGCTGGTGTAGTATAGAACTGCAGGTAAAACTGCCGCTATAGCCAACTTAATGTAAGGGATGCCAATTGTATCGGCAAGCATAAAGGCTGTTGCTCCCATTACAGGCGGTAAAACCTGACCTCCGGCGGAAGCAGTACACGCCACTGCTCCAGCAAAGTTGGTGGAGTAGCCGCTTTTTTTCATCAACGGTATGGTAAAAGAACCTGTAGTAGCAACATTTGCCGATGTTTCGCCGCTAACCATGCCCATCAAGCTGCTGGATACAACGGCTACCTTTGCGGGACCGCCCCTTTGTTTTCCCGCGATAGCGTTGGAGAGGTCGTTGAAGTAATCGGCAATCCCTACTTCCTGCAAAATAGCGCCGAAAATAACAAAAATCACTATTACTTCAGCAGTCACTCCCAGCGCAAAACCAAAAACTCCTTAGCCTCCAAGAAAGAGATGTCTTATAATTCGAGTAAGAGTAAACCCCGGATGTGAAAAACCGCCGGCTAAATGGTTCCCGAAAAAGACATAAAGCAGCGCCAGCAGGGATAAAACCAGCAAACCCGGGCTAATGACCCTTCGCGCTACCTCGTATAGCAGCAGTATTGCCGCGACGCCAAGATAAACGTCGATCATTTGAGAGCGCCCGCCCATTCTAATCAACGCGCCGTAACGGAAATAGACGGCAGTAAAAACGCCGACCGCCGCAAGCGCAAGGAGAATATCCATGACCCCGAGTTTTTTCAAGTCGGATTTGCGCGACATGGGCGTAAGCAAAAATAACATCACAATTGAAAAACCCAAATGGATTATTCTTATCCTTTGGGGCGCCACAAATACGAACTGAGCCGCTATTATAATCTGAAACAACATCCAAAGCGCCGATATTATGACGATCATCTTTTTGGCTTGACCGTCGTACGATTTGCGCAAAGAGGTTCGGCTTACTTTCTCCATACATTCTCCTCCCTTTGGTTACTTAATTGTTCCTGTACGTATGGAACAATGCCTCCGCTCAATAAAATCTGCATAACCACCCCCTTATAGCCCGCGCTTCGCGTAACCGTTTCGCTGGCTAAGTTGTACACCAGGATTCCTTCATCATCCATGCTAATATGAAGAATCGAACCCTCTTCGATATTTCCGGTATCCATCTCCACAGGCAATACGCCATTGTTAATACAATTGCGAAAATAGCTACGCGCAAACGATTTTGCCAAAATGACCGGTATGTTATTTGCAGGCATTACCTGCGCCGCGACTTCCATAGCTGATCCGCAACCGAAGTTATCTCCCGCTACCAGAATGGAAGTCCCATCCAACTCGCTATAAAACCCGGGACGTATGTCTTCCATGATGTACTGCTTGAGTACGCCAAGGTCCAACGTATCCCGTTTGCGACGGGAAGAAATGATATAGTCGGTATTGACATCGTCTCCAAACACAAAAGCCTTGCCCTTATACTGTTGTATGCCGCATCACCTCCTTTGGATCAGTAATCTTGCCTGTTAGCGCGCTAGCCGCAGCTACCAAAGGAGATGAAAGATAGATGTTCGCCGTTGTATTGCCCATCCGCCCCAAGAAATTCCGATTGGCGGTGGAAAGCACCGTAAATTTATCCCTGGGTACGCCAGGGCTGCTACCGCAGCAAGGACCGCAGCTGGGAGGCAGAATTACGGCGCCTCGTTTTAAAAGCTCGCCCGCGATTCCTCGCTCAACCAGCTTGATATAAATCTCCCGCGAACCCGGAATTACCAGCGTCTCCGTAACAAAGCTCCCGCTATTATGGCTTAACAGTTCATTCACCGCTTCAAAATCGGACAAACGCCCGTTGGTACATGTACCAATGAGTATCATGTCCACCGGCAACCCAGCCAGTTCGTCCAGCTCCACAGAGTTCGCGGGGCTGTGGGGAATGGCTATCAGGTGGGGTATTTCAGTAAGATCAATGCTTATCGTATGCAAGTAGCTGCAATCAGGGTCGGGCGATTCTGCCGACGCGCAGTCCAGCCCTCTCGCATCGCAATATTCACGCGCCGTTTGATCAAATGGCATGACGCCGCATTTAGCGCAGCTTTCGGCCAGCATATTGCAAATAACCCTCCGGTCGTCCATGGAAAGGGACACCATCCCATCGCCTCCGAATTCCACCGCGCGGTAGTTTGCGCCGTTTCCGCCAAGCAATCGCAAAAGGTGTAACGCAACGTCCTTGCCGCTGATGTTTGGTTTGATGGCGCCTGAGTAGTTGACACGGATTGTTTCGGGAACCTTAAACCAAAGGCTGCCGCTGTACATTGCCATTGCCATGTCTGACGCGCCCATGCCCATAGCAAGGCAGTTTAGATACCCATACGTGGTAGTATGCGAATCGCCGCCCACCACCAACGCTCCGGGCTTTATATGCCCCAGTTCGTCAAAAACCTGATGGGCTATACCTTCTCCTGCCGGGACTACCTGTATCCCATGGCGACCGGCAAAATCGTAAATACTCTGCTGCAACTTGCCCACTTTAACGTCAGGACATGGCACGTAGTGGTCAATAATAAAAGCAATTCGGTTGGGATAAGCTATTTGTTCCACTCCCATGCGTTCTAAAAACTCAATTGTAAGCGCCCCTGAAGCGTCGTTTGACATACAAGCGTCGACCGGAACGAAGACAGTATCCCCCGCGCGCAGGTCAAGCCCTGCTTTACGGGAAAACAACTTTTCAACTAAAGTCTTTGGCATGCCTTACCTCGTTAATACCTAGCTATCTGGGCAGTAACCTCTAAAAACCTGTCGATTTCCTCCGTTGTATTAAAATGCATTGGAGAAATTCTTACAAGTTCTTCAAGCCCAACAGCGTGAAGTTGTCTGCGCGACATTACGCTGCTTGCGACTCTGTCGAACACAATTATGCCATTGTCAATGTATTCTTTAACCACAACACCCGAAGGCTTATTCTTGAACGTTAACGGCAAAATGCAATCCCGTTTAGTTAAATCATCGCCTACAAAGTGAACGTTGACATTATTGATATCATACAAACCTTTTAAACTCCCGTAACCGTATAAAAGCCTATGCAACAACGCTCTTTCGTGCATTTCAATTCCGTGCATCGCGGCTAAAATCTGTTCCCTTTTGTCGTCCGGCGCGCCAAGTTTTTTGCCAAGCCAACAAATATAATCAACGACAATCGACCAGCATCCCCAGGCGGCTGGCTCAACGCTGCCGACCTCCCAATCGGTTATGTCGCTTTCGAGAGTTCGTTCGTGAGGCAATCTTGAACACCTATCCGACACATAACCGATTCCCTGACCTCTTTTACCAAGGATTTTGTAAGGAGTGAAGCCTATCGCGTCAACCTGGATTTTTTCGACGTCTATCGGGGAGTGTGGTATATGTTGGGTGGCGTCCAAAAGGACATATAGATCGGGTTTGATTTTTCTTGCTTCATGTATTATCGTTTCAACTTCGCTCAACGTACCGGTTATATTTGACGCGTAAATAAACGAGAGCAAACAAGTCTCTTTGTCGATGTGACGAATGAGTTCTTCTACGTCTACCGTTCCTGTAACTTTGTTTGTTTTTGCTACGCGAAGTTCTTTGCCTGCAATTTCAGCGTAATATTTTGCCGAGTCATATGTTGCGGGATGTTCTAAATCAGTGGTTACTACATTGGCGCCGGGGACGTTAAGAATGATTGCTTGCGTCATGTGATACAAAACTCTTGAAGCCGTTTGGGAAGAAAAAATGCTCCCGCCTTTGGCGCCTAAAAACAGCTTTGTGTCGTCCCTCCCTTTTATTACCATCTCTTTGAGATGCTTTGACGCTTTGGAAGGTCGGTTTGGAGAATCGGGAAAAGCAGTTTCGACCGCGATAAACTCGCTGCACTTTTTTAATCTTAAAGAGCCGCCCGCATTATCAAAATAAATCCTCTTGCCAGCGTAAGGGTCGTAATCGACGTAGTCCAGCTTAGATCTTATTTCCGCAAGCAGCTCATCCGAAAAAAGCGCGCCTTTATTCTTATCCATAACTAAGCTCCTTTCAAGTTATTTATGAATCAGCCAAAAAAATATTTCATTTTGTTTATAAACGCTTATTATTCAATTATTAATAATACCATCTAAAACAAATAAAACAAATAAAACAAATAAAACAATCTAAAATGAAACAATAAGATAATTGTCGACCTGATATTCTTGTGTTGCGCATTATTATTGTTATAATGAATTCGTAATGAATATGCGTTGGATTATGAATGCAATTAATTATATTAAAAATTATGGAGGTGCTTTATGTTGAGGAAAAGACATTTGCTTTTGGTATTGCTGCTTTTGGTTTACGCCACATCAGCGTTCGCAGCGGGTTATCCTTCGACGCCGCAAGGTTACGGAACAACTAACAATGTTAGTCAAAACACTATGCCGGACGTTGTTTTGGAGTATTACTGGGACAATCTGGCTCAGGAGGCAAAGGACTACGATATGCCAACCTTTACAAGGGAGGGTTGGAGTTCGACGAGAAGAGGAGAAATTGGCAGAGCAACTTCTCACGAGGACATGATTGCTTACCTTCAGGCTCTTCCAACTGAGAATATGCAGATGCGTTTTGTAGGAGAAATATTGACGTATGATACCAACAACAATACCCCCGAAGACTTGGGACCGCCATTGAGATCCTTCAAATACCCGATTTTGGTATTCACAAGGGAGGGAATTTTCGACCCTGAGGAAGTGAAAGCGTTGGGTAGACCGGTTGTACTGCTTGAGGGCTCCATACACGGAGGCGAATACGCCGCCAGCGAGGCAATGCTGCCAATAGCGAAGAGGCTAGCGAGAAAAGACGTCAGCAACAGCCTTAACGAGCTTCTGGACAGAGTTTCCGTCGTGGTAATCCCGCGATACAATCCCGACGGCACTTGGAAGAACACGCGCACCAGCGACTCGTACCAACCGTGGCAGTATACCAGCGTTGCCAATGCCCTTGAGCGAGGTCCAAGCACTCCATATACAACGCTCAACGGACTTGACATGAACCGTGACCAGACAAGCTTTGAGATGCCGATAGTCCGTCTGGTGCACCAGATATGGAACGCTTACGAGCCACATTTCATCGCCGACGGACATCAGCAGTACGCTTCTGTCGGGGGGAATAATCCGAGCACTTCGTCTTACGCATGGGCAGACATTGGCATAGCTACATTATTTACGAGCAACCCGAATACGCCGGAAGAACTCGACGTTCTTGCGCATGACGGAATTACTTTTAAAATTAATAGAAACGACCCGTCAACATATGCCAGAGCCGACTCTCTGGAACATCTCGCGAAGAGGGCGTTAAGAGCGGATGGAATTAACTGGTGGAACTACGGAGAAAACGGCGGCGGCGCTAGCCCGGACCGTACCGGGACTTATCCTGTCGATCTCTACACAGGTACCGACTGGATTGCTGCGGGAACAGGGAATTACATGCTGAATCTCGGCGCCTATCAGGAAGGGAACCCCGAAGAGGGAATAACGGACACAGCAGCGCGAATAAAGGGAGCTTTCGGGCTTCTCGCGGAAGTAGGGACCCCCGGTGGTCCAAATACCGGCAACCTTAACTACCATCGCCGCGTCAGATCTTACGAGATAGTTTGCGAAGCGATGATCAGAGCGTTTGCAGACCCGGAGCGCGGTCCGATACTAAAGAAAGCGGTGGACGATGCGCGTAAAGCCATGGCTACGGGCACATCCGTTAGAAATGGCGTAAACGCAGAAGACCTTGTTATTGCGATAAAAAATACGAATCCTCAACCCGTTCACGTAGAGATGCCGGATGAAACGGGCATACCGGCTATTCGTTTAGTGAGAGATCCGGCTAGTCCCGATCGACCTATGGTAAGCAAGGACGTTGTGCGGGCGTCGATTTACCGTTCACGTTACGTTGTCGCTCAGGATGAAGCAATAGTGCCGCATTCGACCGTCAAGCGCCCGACCGCGTACATAGTAAATTGCGATCCGTTAACGGCGGGTCGTATAGCTTACACCGGCGTAAGGATAGAGCGTCTTGCGGAACCCGTCACGGTTCCGGTAGAGTATTATACCGTCAAGGAATTTGGTCATCAAACTACCGGTACTAACCGATTCCGGTACTTTAAAGAAACTCCTTTCGAGCAATCTGTCCCCAATATGCAGCTTGGTATAGTTGCAGTTGATAAGGGTACGAAACAAATGTCGTTCTCAAAGGATACGTTCGTCATTTTCATGGATCAGTACAACAGCGTCCACGCCTCTTTGACATTGGAACCGATGGGCGCCCGTAACTACGGTAACTATTGGTTCAGCAGGGCAAAATCCAAGAATAGAGGATTCCTTCCCGTTGCGCTTAACGAGGATTTTCCCGCGTATCGCTACATGGGAGAGACTTCAGCGATTAAAACTTATTTTGCCGGCGATATTATGAGTATGCCGTTCGTTGACGGTACGCATATAGAGTGGCCGCTCTTGTTGACGCAGGAGCAAAAAGCCGCGTACGTTAATACCGTATTGAATTCAAAAACTGAACTTCTGGAATTTAGCGGAATAATTGTCAACAAACTTGCCGGTAAATTCAACGTATATCTCAAAAAGACGGAAAAGCCGGGCAATTGGTATACTTGGGACTGGACAACCGGAAAAGCGGTTGAATTAGTTCCCAGCAACGACGGATATGCGGCAATTATGGGAGAGAATATCGGACCTGATGACGAGGTTATTTTATTCTTCGTGGCGTCAGTGCTTCCATGTGGCGATCCCGCGCTTCTTCCCGAAAGCGGCGTAACGGTGCAGAGTAGTATTAATAGCTCAGGAAACCTTACCGTTACTATTGATAATGCAGGTCTGAGCAACGGCGAACAAGTTAAATTCTTCTTCATTGAGTCGAAAGACGAATTTTACGAAATCGCTAAGACAGTGACGCGTACGGGAAGCGGGCTGATCGAGGCTATATTCACAGCCGCTGAACTTCTTGCCCTTGGTATCGAAGACGGAACAGAATATGCCATCCAATATAGCAACATTGATGGGGATGTCGTAGGGTATAGCACGTTTAAAACCGGCGGATTTACGTATAAAGAAGGCAAACTCCCCGGAACCGGCGGCGGATGCAGCGCCGGTTTTGCGGTATTTGCTCTCCTTATGCTGATTCCGTTTGTTCAAAGGAAAAAACGCTAGTATTAATTGGGTAACAGCGGGCGGTCCCTAACGGGGATTCGGCTTACTTTAAAGACGGGCGGCAGATTGCCGCCCCTACAACGTTCAGGGCGGCAGAAGATTGCCGCCCTTACAACGTTCAGTGGCTGTTGCGGCGCGAGTACCTACGGTATTTATGCATTTAATTATGCATTGTGTATTGTTAATTGCCGCCCCGACAACGCAGAGTGCAGTCACGATCCAGCTGCCTGCCCGTCCATGGGCAATGCTAACAGCTATTAATTATTAAACAACAATTTTTCTATGCAAAAATTGTGTTTTTTGATATCATATAATTCTATTCAATTCAAAACAGTTGTAAATGTATTGGCTTGTGAGTATATCAACTTTAAAGCGCATGGATTCTTGTTGTATTTAACGTGGAGATTAATGTAAGTAATCAGGAAGGGGATGATTTCATTCGGATAAACCGACAGAAATATCTTGTGGCATCGCATTTTTAATTGCGCTTTAATATATTCCCCGTAATAGTTTTTTATTACAGGGAGTTGGCATTGAACGTTTATTTGTATTGATGACAATTGCTTTATTTAAAATTCTGGAGGTGTTGTAAGTTGTTGAAAAGATTTTTGCTTTTGGTTTTGGCGATTTTGATTTGCGCTTCATCAGCGTTTGCCGCAGGGGTTCCGACAAACCCGTTTGGCGCCACAAATAGTACCCCTAACCTTGGTACTCAGGTAATCCTCGATTATTTTAAACAGCCGGCGCATGGGTTTAAGGATTATGATCTCCCGACATTCACAAGACCGGATTGGAGTTCGGTTGAAGGAGGCGTGATTGGCAGGGCGACTTCTCACGAAGACTTAATTGCTTACCTTAGCGCGTTGCCAAGGACGAACATGCAGATGCGCTTTGTTGGTGAAATATTCACATATGTCACCGACAACAATACTCCCGCTGATATGGGAATGCCGATAAGGTCATTCAAATTCCCTATTTGTGTCTTTACAAAAGAGGGAGTTTTCGATCCCGCTGATGTAAAGGCGCTTGGAAGACCGGTTGTTCTCATTGAGGGTTCCATTCACGGAGGGGAAATCTCCGCGACCGAGAGCATGTTAGCTATCGCAAAAAGGCTTGCTATGGGCGACCTAAATTCACTTTTGGACAAGGTTACAGTAATAGTAATACCGCGATACAACGTTGATGGCGTATATAAGCGTCAGCGCGGTACGGACTCAATTCAACCGTGGCATTATGGCGCCAACGTTAGCAATGCCCTCAACCAAACCGGTACTCCTTCCAGACTCAGCGGAGTGGATCAGAACCGCGACAATACGGGCTTTGAGTCCCCAATAGTTCGTCTTATCCATGTAATCTGGAACGCTTACGAGCCGCATTACATCGGCGACGGGCATGAAATGGGAGCTACGACCGGTACGGCAAGTTGGAACCACTTTGGAATAGGAACGCTGTTCACAAGTAACCCGAACACGCCGGAAGAGCTTGACATTCTTGCCCATGATGGAATAACCATTAAGGCCGTCCCGAATGATCCAGCCACGTGGGAAACGGCAGACTCACTGGAACACCTTGTAAAGAGAGCTTTAAGAGAGAAAGGGCTTGAGTGGTGGTACTATTTGGGAACAGGTTACGGCGGAAACAGAACAGGACCTAATCCTTTTGAATACCATAACGGCACAGCCTGGGTAGCTCCAGGAGCGGTCACCAACTATGTATTAGCCAATAACGGCAATCAGGAAGGGAACCCCGAAGAGGGAATCACCGACTCCGCCGGGCGTATCAAGGGAGCTTTCGGATTCCTTGGGGAAGCGACGACCATTGGAGGCACAATGAACTATCATCGCCGCATTCATGCGCATGAGGTAGTTTACGAAACGATAATCAAAGCGTTTGCCGACCCCGTACGCGGACCGATTCTTAAGAGTGCGGTTGACAATGCGCGTAAGGCTATGGCCGAGGGAACTTCCGTTAGAACCGATGTAAGACCGCAAGATCTTGTTATTGCTCTTCAGAATGGGGATCCCATCTCAGTAGATCAAGTGATACTCGGAGAAAAGGGCATACCTGTCCTTCGATTAGTGAGAAATCCAAATAATCCCGCTGACCCTACCCCTGTGGTAAGCACGGACTATCTACCGGCGCGCGTAAGCCGTTCACGCCATGTTATCGCGCTGCCGGAAGCTGATAGGCCGCACTCCACCGTCCTGCGTCCAACTGCGTACATAATTAATTGCGATGACGACACAGCGGCGAGAATAACTTATACGGGAGTTAGAATTGAACGCCTTGCGGAACCAGTTTCCGTGCCGGTCGAATACTACACCGTCACCAGCTTCGACGCAAACGTGAACTTCCGGGGCGCTTACAACGTAACGGTTTCTCAGCTTTCAACCGGAATATCGGCAGTTGATAAAGGCACAAAGACTATGAGTTTCCCGAAGGATACATACGTCATATTCATGGATCAGTACAACAGCGTCCATGCGTCATTGACCGTGGAGCCGTCAGGCGGACGCAACTTCGGCAACTACTGGTTCAACAGAGCGGCGCATTCCAAGAAGGGATTCCTTCCCGTGGCGCTAGGCGAGGATTATCCCGCGTATCGCTATATGGGAGACGCAGCGGCGCTTAAGACATATTTTGCGGGCGATATTTCAATGCTTCCATTCGTCACCGATACGAATCTCGAGTGGCCTCTCATGCTGACGCAAGAGCAGAAAGCCGGATATGTGAACAAAGTATTAAGCGCGAAAACGGAGCTTGTGGATTTCAGCGCCTTCACCGTCAACCATTTTGCCGGAGAGTTTAGAGTGTACCTTAAGAAGACCCACAAGCCCGGCGATTGGTATGCCTGGAACTGGGCAACTGGAGAAGGGCAAGCGATATCAGCGGCCAACGACGGATTTGCGGCGCTTAATGCGGATAACATAGGTTCAAATAACGAAGTAGTATTGATTTGCGTAGGATCAATACTTCCCTGTGGAGACCCTGCTCTTCTTCCCGAAAATGGCGTCACCGTAGAGAGCAGTTCCAGCGGCGGATTCCTTACCGTTGCTATTAATAATAGTGGACTGACCAATGGCGAGCAAGTGAAATTCTACTTCATTGAATCGAAAGACAATTTCTTTGAAATAGCCAAGGCAGTGACGCTGACAGGAAGCGGAAAAATAGAAGCTTACTTCTCAGACGCGGAGCTTCTCGCCCTTGGTCTCAAGGATGGAACTGAGTACGCCATCCAGTATAGCAATGCAAGTGGCGATGTAGTTGGGTATGGTACGTATAAATCCGGCGGATTCAGATTTGTCGAGTATAAAGGTCCCGGTACCGGCGGCAGCGGTTGCAGCGCTGGTTTCGCAGCGTTTGCGCTCCTTATGCTGATTCCGTTTGCACTAAAGAAAAAGGATTAATTCTTTATCCGATGGCTAACCCGCTCTAATACGCCTGCCTCTATAGGCGGCGTAGAGCGGTTAAGCCTCTGGATCAGGCAACGCGGGCGGTCCCTAACGGGGCCGTTCCGCATGCCCTTTAAAATGGGCGGTCCCTAACGGGATTCGGATTACTTTAAAGAGTCAAGCGGGCGGCAGATTGCCGCCCCTACAATGTTTGGCGGACGGTGGGACGATGTAGGCATCGTCCCCTACTTCATCCAATCAATCAGTGCTTAAGTCTGACAAAAGAAACTCTTGCCAAGGCGCATACGTTACGCCCTGCAACTTGACTCGCTCATTGCCGGTATAAATCACAAATTGTTGATTGGAAGAAATTTTGGCTAAATCGCCAACCATCTTAACGCTTTTGGCATGTTCAGCTTTTGCGGTTTGTGAGAGCTTGAGTTCAATCAATTTAGTGATACCGCCAATTTCAACAATTAAGTCAATTTCGTTTTTATTACTATCTCTCCAGTAATATTGTTTTGGGGTTAAGCGTTTGTTGAAACTGTTCTTTAAAATCTCACTGATGATAAAGTTTTCAAAAATCATTCCTCTTAGGTCGCTAGAAATAAATTGAGACTTTGATTCAAGTCCAATAAGGCTACACAGTAAACCGGTATCATAAAAGTATAGTTTGGGCGACTTCGTGAGCCGCTTACCCAAGTTTTGGTAATATGGGGGAAGTAAATAAACAACATAGCTGGCTTGTAAAACTGACAACCAAGCGTTAATTGTAGCTACGCTTACTCCTGTGTCACGAGATAAAGATGCAACATTAAGCTCTCCGCCTACACGTACAGCGATTAATTGTAAAAGGCGACGAAAAGCAGAGAGTTCTCTGATTTTAAGCAAAGTATTCACGTCTTTATCTAGATAAGTATCTGAATAATCAGCATAAAATAACTGAGGGGGAATCTTTTTGTCATAAATACGTGGATATCCCCCGGTTAGAATTAATGACTCCAAACTATTTACTATCTTATGATTAACCAGTTCACGATAAGAGAGAGGTAAAAGGCGAGCGATCCCAACTCGACCAGCTAAACTTTGAGAAATATTTTTCGACAATAAAAAGTTTTGTGAGCCAGTGAGAATGTAACGACCAGCCTTATTGTTTTGATCTACTGTGAGTTGTAAATATGAAAACAAATCGGGGGCGTGTTGTGCTTCATCAATAATGATCTTTGAAGAGTATTGCTCTAAAAAGCCCTTCGGATCATCCAGAACAAATTGTCGCCATGCCATGTCTTCAAGAGACACATATTTATAGTCGGGAAAAGCTAATTGCAAAAGCGTGGACTTTCCACTTTGGCGAGGTCCAGTTAAAGATACCACAGGGTATAACTTAATCAGTTTTTTTAAAGTAGGTTCTAGTTCACGTTTAATCATGTATATGATTTTATCATGATTATGCAAAACTACAAGTAGATATTATGTAAATATACAAATAGATGCTATGCATATCTACAAATAGATGCTATGCAAAAGATATAATAGAAGTCTGGTTCGGGACTGTAGGCACGGGACGATGTAGGCATCGTCCCCAACTTACCTTCCTTTTTCCAATTCTCGTAGAAAATCGGAGACCTTGCCCAACCCCGTCTTCAGAGCCTGTGGCTCGTAAGAGTAGCCTATGCGTAGAAAACGGTCAAATTCAGGACCGAAGCACACACCCGGCAGGAGGAACGTGCCGTCGCGTTCAATTAGCCTAAGGCAAAAATCCTCCGATGATATGTCGTAATCGTATTGTAGGAACGCGGTTGTCCCTGATTTGGGCTTCACATAATGAATGCAAGGTTCGCTTTTCACCCATTCGTCCAGCACATTTGCGCAAGCGCGGATTATTCCCAGATTTCGTGAAAGAATTTTCTCCTTGCACTGTATGGCAACGCGACCAAGCAGATCGTCTATTCTGCCGCAGCTAATCGTTGTGTAATCGCGGCGATTTGTTACTTCTTTTATGAAATCGCGCGGTCCCACTAGCCAGCCCAGGCGGAGACCTGCCAGCGAGAAGTTCTTCGACAGGCTGCTAGAGACGATGCCCTTCTCATACATATCAGCGACCGATGACGCACAGACGCCATCATGCGCCAGAAGGCGATACGCCTCGTCGCAGTATAGCCAGGCGCCTACGGATTCTGCGACTTGGATAGTGTCTTTTAGCATGGCGTCAGTCATCAAACTTCCTGTCGGATTGTTCGAGTTGTTTATAATGATCATCTTGGTCTTTGGCGTCACTAGTTTTTTAAGTTCGGCTATATCGGGCAGGAAACTGTTCTCATAACGTAAGCGCAGTAGTTTTACCGAAGCTCCAAACGCCCTTGGTATACTGTACAACTGCTGATAGGTGGGATAGACGCAGATTACCTCGTCTTCAGGCTCTATCAGTGTGAACATGGCTATGAAGTTGGCGGCCGACCCTCCGTTCATCACAATAACGTTCTCGAGTTTAGCGGATTCGTAGATCGAAGCAATTGCGCCGAGCAATTCCTCGCTGCCCAGAATGTCTCCGTATGACAGCCGCAGGTCCATCATCTGACGCGTAATCTCTTCGCGTCGTCCCGACAGGTCTAGCAACGCCCCTGCCGACAGCGAGTCCACGCAGGTTTCGGCTAAATTTGTGATCACCTTTGTCTCCCATTCATTCATCCACTGCTCAACGCCAAATGGTTCAATATACATATTACGTCCTCCTATTGCTTGGTGTTTTAATATATTATTGACATAAAAAAATGTCTAACTGTTTTGCTTGACTAAAAAAGTATTCCTCTACGGCTTTTTTGTCAATATGCTTGATTAAAACAGGATCGTCTAAAAAAGTAGCAACTTTCATTAGGTTTTTGCCTAGCTGGAGATAATTAATCTGAAAGTCGAATTTTTGGTGAGCCAGCTTAAGTAAATGTTTAAAATCAAAACCATATTTTTGGTTAATCTCAAATAAATCAAAATAGTCTCTTCCTCTAGCTTTTTGAGTGAGAGTAAACGCTTTGTTTACAGCAATATCAAGAATGCTGTCTACTGACAATTTGCCGAAGCTCACGCCTATTTCTAAACGAGGAAAAGGATAGTAGGTAAATTCAACCTTTAGAGTCTGTTCTTTACTAAATTTTAAAAAAAATAAATTACGGTTGAAAGATTGCTGGTATTGTAATGTTTTTGCTCCATAATCGCTTTTGTGGGTATTCAAAAATAGACTTAGCTCGGTAACGTCAAAATCGTTTTCAGCGAAAAAATCAAGGTCTTCACTAAAGCGATGCTGAAGATAAAACTCGCTTAAAGCGGTACCACCAGAAAAATAAAACTGGTGGTATAGCTGCGGTTGGGTCTGGACAAATTCAATAAAGCGAATCTGGTCTTTGGTAAGTAGGCTTTTTTTCATAAAGGATAAACTCTAAATAGTTTCTGGTATCAGCGTCAATGTCTAAAAATGGCAAATACTTTTCTACTTTGGGTCGCTCAAGCATTTCTCCTTGCTCCAAACCAAAATTAAGCAGTTGCTCTAACTGCCAAATCTCGTATTCATCAGAAGTTTTATCGAAGCGGCTAGTATCAACTGACCAATTTCTCATAGTATCAGCATTATACCAGATTCATCATTGGCATAAATCAACTAAAAAACGATTAAAACGGTATCGAATCCGCAGAAGATATTATGCAATTAATTAATACTGTTTTGCTATTGTCTCCTTCATCATTTATTAAGTCAGTTATTTCGCCGCCGTAAAATACGCTGTTTTCTATTACGGGCGACGAGTCGCGGTTATAAATATCCTGTCCGTCTCTGGCGGCGTTATTATAAAAATGGCTGTTTTCAATGGTCAAAGAGCCGCCCAAATTTACTATACCGCCTCCGCCAGTCCTTGTCGCTTTATTATCAGAGAAAATGCAGCTGAATACTTTAAGCGAAGAGTTTTCATTAGCCAAGCCGCCTCCAGAATAATACGCCTCGTTCTTTGTAAATCTACATTCCGAGATTTCAACGGAAGATTTTACGTTTGATATACCGCCGCCATTGCCCGGGTTTGAATTGTTATTCAAAAAATCGCAATTTTTTATTTCAGCGCTCGAATTTTCATTATGCATCCCGCCTCCGAATTCTTCCCCGCAGTTTCCATTTAACACGCAGTCTGTTACCACAACGGTAGAATCGTAATTTGACATCCCTCCGCCTCGGTTAAACGACCTGTTATCTGAAAAAGTGGAATACCCAACCACAATTGTGGAATTGAAATTAAACAGCCCGCCGCCATAGATAGCCTCATTTCTTCTGAACGAACAATTTTCGAGTGTAGAGGAAGAATTATTGTTGTATACTGCTCCACCATTACCTTTAATTGCGTTATTCCCGGAAAAAGTGCAATTTTGAATAAAAGGTGATGAATAGTAGTTATAAATTCCTCCACCGGCTGAGTATGACGTATTATTTAAAAATATGCATTCTGTTATCAGTAGATTGCTGCCCGTTTCAACAAATAACCCGCCGCCGTTATTCGTGTTTGCTCCGCCGGTTATCGTAAGACCGTCAAGAAGCGTATCTTCGGTTGACGCTCCGCTACGCGCCGTAACGACTGCAACGCTGCGCGAAATGTAGCCTCCATTAAGCAAAACGGCGTTCTTTCTTATATCGCGATCTTCAAGAACAGATTCTGTCCCGTCAAATCCGCCATAGATCTTTATTCCTTTTTTTAATGAGAAAGTGTCCTCGTCGTCCGTTCCCGGGCTATATTCGCCTTTTGCCACCCAAATGTCGGCATTTCCGTTTAAACTATCAATTAAACCCTTCAAATCGCGAGCCGCGTCTTCCCATGATGAGCCATCCATGATTCCGGCGCCGTCCACAGTTACATAATATGTGACTTCCCCGTAAGCTATACTTGATATGGCGGTTAAGGTCGTCAATACCGCTACGCATAAAACTAAAGTTAAAGAGATAAACCTGTTAAATTTTTTCATATCATATACTCCACAAGATTATTTCGAAGCAAAACAAGAAAATCCTGCACATTTGTTACTATTGATGTGCAAGAAAGAGTTCCGCGGTCTCTAAGCTTGTTTACCGCAAATTCAGAGACATCGACGCAATAAATGAACACGGGACGCACTTTTCCGTCTCTTATAGTATATGACGGAGTAATATTTCCTGTAGCTATCGTATGCAACTGAGTTGCAAGCGTTATGACAGTAGTAGCGCCCGCAATATGCGCGCGCATTGCATCCTGAGATTCGTATACATTGCCATAGACGGACGGCAATGGTCCATCATCCCTTATTGATCCCGCAAGCACTAACGGTATATCTTTCTTAACCGCCGCATATATTATTCCATTATCAATTTTCTCTTTTTCTATAAGCTTTTTCAATGAACCATGCTTACGAGCCATGTTGATAAGATCAAGATGGTTATAATGCCCGTTAGGTTGAGTTTTTTGCGTATATATGTTCTGTCCGAGCGCAGTTCTGAATATGGCGCCTTCCAAATCGTGGGTAGCGAGAGCGTTTCCTGCTAAAATCACATCAACATAGCCGTTATCTATCAATTCGGACATCGCTTGTCTGGAATCGCGATCAAAAGATGCGGCAGGACCTAAAACCCACGCTATTTGCCCATGTTCCCTTTCATACTTCAAGAGTTCATAGAGAATATCGTAATCGCGCGAATAGGCTGTCTCGCGCGTGCGTCCGCTTCTGAAAGCGAAAATGTCTTCTTCTTCCTTTTCTACATGAAATCCCTCAGAATGGAGAAATATTCCTTCGCTGCCGTCTTCCGATCTTCCCAGTATGACTTCATCTCCTGAATAAAGGTTACGGAATTCAACTATGTCAATAGTATTTCTCCTGATCACCGCGACGCAATCCATGCGGCTTTGTTCAGGAAGTATCCAATTTCCTCCGATGTTAAAATACTCAGGGAAAATTGACATGGCATGAAAGCCGTCCGGCGCAACGCCATCAATTTTCACCGGCGCGGTTTTTACGGGAGGGAAATCCTTCAATCGATTGAAATCTGGCGGTACATAACTTGGTAAATGGAAAGTCATTTTTATTCGCCTCCGAGTTATATTTGATATTCAAGAAGATATTATGCAATTATTTAATACTGTTTTACTATTTTCTCCTTCATCCTGTATCAAGTCAATTATATTATCCCCGGAAAACACACTATTTTCTACTACGGGAGTTGATTCGCGGTTAAATATATCCTTTCCGGCTCTTGCTGAGTTACTGAAAAAATGGCTGTTGTCGATGGTAACATCGGATTGCCAAATCACCATGCCGCCGCCGCCAATCCTTAACGCTTTGTTTTCGGAGTAAACGCAACCGGATATTTTAACCGACGAATTTATATTTGCCATGCCGCCGCCGTAGAAATCCGCCTCGTTCAATGTAAATTTGCATTCCGAGATTTCAACGGTAGATTTAAGGCTGGCAATTCCGCCGCCATTGCCCGGGCTTGCTTTGTTGTTTGAAAAAACGCAGTTTATTATTTCCAAACGCGAATCTTCATTATGCATGCCGCCGCCGTATTCTTCCCCATGATTACCAGTGAACGCGCCGCCGGTTACAACAACTGTAGAATCGTAATTGGACATTCCGGCGCCCCGGAAAGATGACCTATTATCGGAAAAAACACAATTTACAACCGTAGTTATTGATCCGTAATTAAAAAGCCCGCCGCCAAAAACAGCCTCATTTTTTTGGAACGCGCAATTTTCAAGTATTGGGGAAGAATAATAGTTTATTACTCCGCCTCCGTTTTCATTAAAGGCTTTGTTTTCGACAAAAGCGCAGTTCAGAATAACGGGCGACGAATAGTATATATAAAGCCCTCCTCCGCCTACATACGCCGTATTATCCGAGAATACGCAATCTGTTATCAGCAGATTGCCGCTTATTTCTACAAATAATCCGCCGCCGTTCGCCACGTTTACCCCGCCGGTTATCGTCAAACCATCAAGACGCGTATCATCGCTTGAAGCGCCGCTTCGCGCCGTAACGACCGGCGCCCTGCGCGAAACCTTGCCTCCGTCAAGTAAAACAACATTCTTTATTATGTCTCGCTCCTCAAGAAGGGATTCTGTCCCCGCAAAACCGCCGTAGATCTTTAGCCCCTTTTTTATCGAAAAAGTGTCTTCAGAACCTGTCCCAGGACTATATGCGCCTTTGGCGACCCAAATCTCGGCGGAATCGTTTAAACTGTCAATTAAAGCTTTTAAATCGCGCGCCGCGTTTTCCCATGATGTGCCGTCCATACTCCCTGCGCCGTCTTGAGTTACATAAAACGTAACTTCCCCGTAAGCTTTACTTGAAATAACAGTTGAAGGCGGTAATATCGCCCCGCATATAAACAGAATGAAAGAGATAAGTCTACTAAGTTTTTTCATATCATATACTCCTTTGTGAACTCATAGAATGTGGGAAAATCTTTCAATCGACTGAATGGCGTAGCATAATCTTGTAAATGGAAAGACATTTTATTCGCCTCCGAGTTATAATATGATATTTAAAGTATTATACCAGCGATTTAAAGAACAAAATACTATCGAAGGAGGCGCCAAATGCGCGGGATTGAGGGAGCGTTGCTTGTCTGGCGGGAAATACTAAAAGGCGGGTTTGCAAGCGAAATTTTAAGAAAAAAAGCGGTAGAAATGAAAGCCGAGGATTTATCACTTTGTTCTTCTCTGGTTTATACAACGCTTAGAAGATATAATCTTTGGCAGGATATATACTCCCGTTTCATAAAAACTGATGTATCAAGCGAGATAAGAGACGCATTAACTATTGGAACCGCCGGTTTGCTGGGGCTGAAGCACTTTGAACCAGCACCGCTTGTAAGCGGCATTGTAAATGAAGTACGCAAAATTGAACCTAAGGCTTGCGGATTGGTGAATGCAGTATTACGAAGAGTTGAGACAGAAGGGATGGAATTATTTAATAAAATTAAATCCAGCCCAAGAATCTCGGAAAAAGCTCTCGCCGCCGGGATGCCAAAATGGGCGCTTCCGTTGTGGCAGAAATCATGGGGCAACGATGCGGTTAACGAATTATTGAGTTATGCAAATATTAGACCTTACTCCTCTTTGAGGGTAAGCGGAGATACTGAACCTACAATAAAGAAATTGAGAGAAATAGGGCTTAATGCCTGGCAATCTCCGTTAATAAAAAAAAGCGTAAGAATTTCAACTACGGTATTCCCGGCAGGTCTTCCAGGGTATGCGGATGGAGAATTTTCTCCGCAAACCGAGTCTTCAATGATAGTCGAGAGTATTTTGTCCAATTTCTATAAAGGCGGACATGTGTTGGATATGTGTTCGGGTCGGGGAGTGAAAGTTCTTCAATTTGCGCAGGAAAGAGCGGACGCATCCATTGAATGCTGGGAGCTTTCTGAGAATAGGACGAAAGCCGCTTTGAATGAGGCAAAAAGGCTAAAAACCGGAAAAAACATTTTGTTCAGGACCGGAGACGCATTAAAGCTTGAGCCGATGAAAAAGCCTTCAATAGTGCTTCTTGACGCGCCTTGCTCGGGAAGCGGAACGTGGAATCGACGACCGGAGTCCAAGCTTCGGACAAGTCGCTCCACTCTTGACGGGATTACAAGGCTTCAAACAAATTTATTACTCCGCGCGCTTGCAATAATTGAGTCCGGTGGTGTTATAATCTATTCAACGTGTAGTTTGTTTAAAGAAGAAAATGAAAGTATAGTCGCAAACGCTTTAACATGCGGCGCGCGTTTTCTTCCGTTGGAGATGAAGGGAAGTTTCCAAAGGCGCGGGAACCCTTTTGGGATTTACATAATGCCTTCGTTGCCTTGGTTGGATGGTTTTTATACGGCTGTAATAATGAAATAGTTTTTTAAAAAATTAAATCTTGTATGCCAAATTTAATAATATAATATTTAACTGATAATATAGACGAGAGGTTTGATTACATGGAGAAATTTCTAAAATGGACTGTATTATTTATAGTATTGATAATTCTTGCTTCTGGCGGCGTTGCGTTTTATACGGTGTTTCTTTCTGACAATGAAACGATGATCATGCCGTCCTTTCGCGAAATGTCTTTGATAGACGCTGTTGCTGACGCAGAACAGCTAGGGTTGATCGTTCGAATAGAGCAAATAGAGTCAAGGCAACCGCCAGGAAGAGTTATTGCCCAGTTCCCTGAACCGGGTACAAGAATACGCCCGACTGATAGAAATATTATTTTTACAATAAGCAAAAGCGGAGAGCGTCGCCCGATTCCTGATATTCGCGGCATTGAATTAAGAAGAGCTACCCAAATGTTAGAAGAACAGGGATTTACTGTTGGTGATGTTATTCGCATAAAAGACAGTACGAACAGCGGTCTTCCCGCAGGATCCGTAATAGCGCAGAGTCCGGCGTCTCCCGGTAGTATACCTGTAAACTACAATGTAGATTTGCTTGTTAGCGAAGGTACGGAAGATGGTAGAGTTGCGGTGCCAAACGTCACTCAAATGACCGAATCAGCGGCAAGGGAGATTCTGGAAAACGCTGGATTGAGGGTAGCCGCCGTAGAGAAGGAAAAAGCGAGGAATAGAAACGTAGTTGAAGGACAGGTTGCATCTACTCGTCCTATTGCCGGGGCTTTGGTAAACAGGGGTGAAGGTGTAAGACTTTTCATCTCAATAGGAGCAGAAGTTAGGACTGAGCCGGTGTCTGCATCTCCGATCATTCCGGGACGTCCCCCTCAGATTGAACCGGATCTGACAGACGTAAGCACGCTAGATCAAAATAGACAGCAGAATACAGGCGTAACGCCTGAAAGACAGGGCTCCGCAATTAGCCCGAACGATCCTCATTATCCTGAATTCAACCTCCCGGGCGGAACTACGACGACTATTCCGGGGGCTAATACTCCTCCCGTTTCGGCTTCGCCTCAGGTAGAGAATAGCGGAAATAAAATTGCAAAAATCAGATATCAGGTACCGCCTATTCTAAGGCAGATGCCGCTAAGAATAGAGATTTTAGACACGAGGGGAAGACGCGTTCTGCTGGAGAGGAACGCTCGCGCAAACGAAATTGTGCAAATAGATGGCAATTACACTCAGGAAGCCGTAGTTTCAATTTTCCTCGGTGGAGAATCAGTATGGCAGGAGAGGTTTAGATAAATGAAAAAAGTATTAATTGCCCCCTCGATTTTTGGCGCGGACCCAGTCTTTATAGCCAGAGATATTGATTCATTAAACTCTGAATATGACTGGCTTCATCTTGATGTTATGGATGGGCGCTTCGTTCCAAATATATCCTACGGCGCCTCTATGGTGAAAGCGTTGAGAAAGAGATACGAAAAAGCTTTTCTTGATGTTCACCTTATGATTGAAAAACCGGAAAACCTGTTAAAGGATTTTATAGAAGCGCGGGCAGATTTAATTAGTTTTCACGCGGAATCAACCCCGCACCTGCATAGGGTGGCGCAGATTCTTCGTAACGAGGGAATAAAAGCGGGGATAGCCATTACGCCTTCAACACCTGCTGAGGTTTTGCGTCCAATGCTTCAGTTTTTGGATCTTGTGCTTGTAATGACAGTTAATCCCGGTTTCGGCGGGCAGGAATTTCTGGAATTTACGATGGATAAAATCCATAAGCTTGCATGTTGGAGAGAGTCCGAGGGTCTTGGTTTTCTCATAGAAGTTGACGGGGGCGTAAATATTCAAAATGCAAAAAAACTGGCGGATTCAGGTTGCGACGTACTGGTAATGGGAAGCGCGCTATTCAGGCAAGAATTTCCAGCGCGGTATATAAATGATGTTAAGGCCATGATTTAACGAAACATGAATGGGGGAGCAAAGTATATGTCTTTACCTGAAGAAAGAATAGGTATTCTTAAAGAGCTTGGTCAGGAAGTTCAAATAAGAAGAGAAGAGCTTGGATTATCTTTTGAAGAGATTTATCAGAGGACCAGAATTCAGCCGTCATATCTACACGCGATAGAAAATGCGAATTATGAAACTCTTCCTGACGCTGTGTATACTTTAGGGTTCATTCGTACATACCTCGGAATACTTGAGTTTGATGAAATATACAATGAATTTCGTCAATGGCTTTTGGTAAACACGCGTCACGCCGGCAAAGATAGAGGAGGAATGCTTCCATATGCCTCTCATCCTCCAGGATTCAAGTTGGCGTCTCGGTTTTGGATATTTGTGGTTCTGTTGCTTATCGTTATCGGAGCGTTAACTTATGTTGGTTACTCATGGAGCAGAAATGGAATTCCAAATATTGCGCTTCGAAACGAGCAAATGCCTGAAAAAACAGACCAGTTTTTAGTAAGCGCAGATGTTGAAATTGATGTGGAAAGCGATGATGTCAGCGGCGACGTAAGCATTGATATTCAAATCCCGGAACCTGAACCCGATCCTCCAAAACCGGAATTGCAAATTATAGCTGATGATGACTGCTGGATTTCAGTTCGTGTTGGTAACGAAAGGATAACGGACAGAACGCTCAAAAGAGGAGACAAGTTCACGATGGAACTTAAGGCAATGACCAGAGTGAGATATGGTCGACCTTGGGCGGTAACCGTAATTCATAACGGCAAAGACATAGGGGCGCCGTACAAAAGCGGGGTTAGAAGCGCGCAAGATCATTTATACTATCCTGATGGCAGGAGCGGCAGGCTTGAACCAAGCCAGCCATAATAAAGAATAAAGAACTAAATGAGAATATTTTTTCAAAGTTTCGGTTGCGCTAAAAATTCAGTGGACAGCGAAAAGCTTATAGGGCTACTGAATGCCGCCGGACATGAAATAATTTTTGACTTGCAGGAAAATGTTTTAAATCAAGCTGAAATCGCAATTATAAATACTTGCGGCTTTATTGAAGATGCGGTAAAAGAAAATGTAGACGCGATACTTGACCTTGAAAACCTTAAGGGGAAAGGCGTTATCAAAAAAATAATAGTGGCGGGTTGTATTTATAACAGATATGGCGAAGCGCTGCAAAAAGAAATTCCGGCAGTTGACCTATGGGTAAAATCGGAGGATTGGTACATGGTCCTCCGTTTTTTGAGCGGGAATGACAAAGCTGAGATTTCAAACGAGCATTTGAAACGCGGATTATTAAAAGGAAACTCAGTTGCTTCGCGGTATCTGAAAATAAGCGAAGGGTGCGATTCACTTTGTTCGTATTGCACAATTCCGTCGATACGCGGTCGCGCGAGGAGCGTTCCCATTCCGCAAATTGTAGCGGAAGCAATATACCTTTGCGAATGTGGAGCTAAAGAATTATGCTTGGTTGGACAGGACACAACTCTTTACGGAATAGACAAATACGGTGAGCCGAAATTTGA
>Ga0099364_10000930_pt1 | contig 49744 bp, 50 predicted proteins | sample TergutTh196P3_FD_73070 | JGI IMG/M metagenome (GOLD analysis project Ga0099364, IMG submission 73070) | Microcerotermes parvus P3 segment gut microbial communities from Pointe-Noire, Republic of the Congo - Th196 P3 | ecosystem: Host-associated > Arthropoda: Insects > Digestive system > Gut ... | reverse complement strand
AGGCAGGCTCATGTAGCGCACAATGGAGATCGTGCAAGCAATCCTAACTATCTACATCTGTGGAGCTAGATGCGCTATGATGGTCAGGTACATCGATTCCTAAAACCCCGAACAAAGTTACACGAACACTTGGAGGCGACGCCCGGATTTGAAACAGGAATCCTTAAATATGACCTATACAAAAGTGCAGTTAAATTAGGTAGTTTTCGACATGGCATTTTGTTCAAAATATCAGTCGCAAGGTGGAGCTGGGCGCATAAGGGTGGAGCGGGGGCGCAAAAATGTCGCAGATTGCATCGATTCTGCTTTTCTTTTGCCCGAGAGACTTTCATGTATGCTTGCAATTGGAACAACGGAGGCATACATGAAACTAACAGACAAAGATTTTGGTGATGACACCTACTATCTAGGTGAGACGTTAGAGGTTGAGGGAGACCTCGATATTGAGACACCACTACCGACAGACTACTTCCTCAAAGAGGTACGTGTGTCCGGAAACCTTACGTGCAATTCCTCGCTCCTGGTTGTGGACTCGATCTCTGTCGAGGGCGATATGCGCTGCAAGGGTTCGGTGAAAGTAGACGGCAAACTTGAGGCCGGTGGTCTTATCTGCTCTGGCTATGATGTTATGGCGGTTGGTGAGATTTTTGCTGGAACAGTTCAGGCAGAGGGAGATGTCCATACCAATGGTTCGATCGACGTAGACGGGGACATACTCGCAAGGCATGGCTCCGTTAAGTCCGGGGGCTACATTCAATCGGAGGCAGAGATTAAGGCACGTGGAGAGGTTCGTGCTAGAGGAAACATTGATGCAGTCACCCTAAAAGCTGATCACCTCGCATCCGAGAATGGGAGTGTGCGCATAAAGGTTCACACAGAGTATCAAACCATTGAGATTCCCAACGGCACACTCATGACTGGTATTAAATAGCTATCATCTCGATTCGTTCTTGGGTTGTAGATGATAGCTTGCTGTTAGTTTTATGAATGGTTTGCTCATCGCGTAACCCTGCGTTTTTATAAACCTTAACCCCGTCATCGATCGGGCCAAAGGTCATTAGGTGGATTCCGTCGGCAGGCTTGACTAATGCGAGAGCTTGTTCAGTTGCAATTTTGATGGCTTCCCTACGGAACTCGGTGCCGGTCTTATACCCGCCCTTAGATTTCCGGAGTCTCTCTAGGATGGGATTCTCATCCCGTATGTCTATTCCTTCAAGACCTTTGATCAAGCCAATGCTATCAGATGATCCCAGAATAAAGACACCGACGATAACCTTCACATCAAGTGCTTTTATCTGCTTTATGCGCTCTATGACTTTATCATTGACATCCATAACTCCCTGAGTCTGGAAGAACCTTGCACCTTTTTCTACTTTTTCACAAATACGCGCAAATTGTGCTTCCCATGGCTCTGTCTCAAGAAACGCTGCTGCTCCCAAATGGAAACAGCCGAATTCGTCGGTTGCAGCTTCGAGGAGTCTCGTAGAGTTTAGACCTGTGTGGTCTCCATGCTTATTTATGATGGTAGGACGTGGGGCATCACCGGTCAGTGCAAGAACATGACGAAACTCCTCGATGCTATCTAACTTGTCGAGGATTTCAGGTTTGACATTCGCGCGCTCAACACCACGGCACACCTTTTGAACGATAAACTCAATACCTATATCTTTAAGTGTGCCTTCAAGTTTTGTGGACTCAAGTAAATCCTTGACCTTTTCTGCCGCCTCGATTGACTCCATACGCAATACTCCACTTGGAGAGTCGGTAATGTTGACGGCATCAACGCCGCAATCGGCCCACTTCTTGATAGCTCGTCGCATTGCACCTGCACGCTCACCGTTCTCTCTTGGTTTTGGTGGGTTGACCTCAGCAGTCACAATAAAGCCTCTATCGAAAATCGAAGGGGTTTCGGGTCGCGGTTTATGTGATATACCTGCCGTAGTTGGAGTTCGATTATAACGGCAACAGAGATCCCCACTTACCTGACACACGGAGTCCCACATCGCACCGCAAGGACCGCTGTTAATGCGTTTGAGGCACGGTCCTTTTTTCCTGTCAGAAAGCGATGTATGTGTTGAGGTTTTCACAGCCTAGCGATAGTAACACAAGTATGCGGTTAGTTACGGTAACAGATTTAGGTAAGCATGAACGCGCATGCACCATTGGGATCCTGAAATAACCGACGCACTCATGGTCGGTGTTAAGTAGTCGCTTCAGTTCGCTCCTGAGTTACGGAATAACCATTTCTTAATACGAGTTGGCAATGTGCGCCCTCCTTCTTTTCGTATGCGTTTTTCTATTCTTCGAATTTGAAGGCTTACATTTTTGTCGCGTTTGCACCGCCACCAATACTTGAGTTCATCAATCAGGTTCTCAACGCTAACCCATGCAAAATAGGCTAGTGGGGCAATCAGCGGGGCGGACATTAGCGCAACACCTATAGCAGCATCTAATGGATCCCTATCCAGCGTCATTTCTATCAGCCACAGACCTCCGATGTATATGCAAGGTGTCAATACAACAAAGGAAATTATGTTTGCAATCGATACAAGGATTATGTACCGTCGCCTTCGTTTGCCGGGCGCACTTCTGTATTTCTCAAGACTACATAGTATCTCGTTACGCACTCCGTATAAGGCAGATTTCTCTATATCCACACCTTCAATATCGGTTTCCGAAAGTTCTTTGTAGAATTGCAAGTTCGAAAGAAGATCGTCTCAATACCTTCTTCGTTTCTGATTTGTGACTATGGACCATATCAAATTTATTGTAGGAACCAGAATGGCGAGGATGAATGGAATTATGAGTAGATCAAACCATTTGCCCATTACTAACGTCTCCCTGTCGGCTCAGCGCTTCGGTATAACAAGAAATTAGCAATCACTATGTGTTGAATTTCAAACGACTTAATACCAGATACTTTAGGATTTTCGCGAGGATAACCGTATGCGTTATTGAGGTAGCGTGTACCCTTGTGCATGATGTCATATTGGTCGTGCGTATGCCCTGACACCCATACTTTTTTATCGAGCCCGAAATCTGAGCAATTCATGAAGAAAAATGCAGTACCTAGATCACGTTCCCATTTTGGAGAAACGAGGTGACGATTGCCCGGATAATGGGTAAGCAAAATGTCAGCATTCTTGGAAAGCTCGCGCAAAGCACTCTTTTGATCTTCTGCAAATGCCCTGACTGCACAAGCAACTGTCTCAAACGATTGACTATGTAGTGCCTTGGCGGAAAACCCAAAGAAATCGGACGAGATACAATGCAAATCAGCAAGCTCATCATAGTACGATTTACCCATCTCCCACTCATCTGTCCAGTCAACACGATATGTAAAATCACACCAGCCAGATGTGCCAGCGATAGTGATGCCATCGATACAAACGGAAGATTTATCAAGTAAGGTTACGCAATCAAGCGCGGCGATATCTGCCTTCAGTGCCTCAACTTTTTCAGTAGATGTAGCATAGAGTTCTTCGTCTGGACCAACAAGGTAGACATCATGATTTCCAAGGACTGCGACAATATGCTTGTAATGCTCCGAAAGCGCCCCGAGAAGCTCAACGGTAAGCGCATTGTGGCTACCTAAATCGCCACCAACGAGCAAAATATCAGCTGGGTCAGATGGCAATAGACTTGACGCAAACCGGCTGAACAAATGGTCGGAACCCTGCGGATCTAACCACGCATTGACATGGATATCGGATATGTAATCCATACGTGGAATGCGTTAGCCAATCAGCTCTTTAAGACTGTCGGGGAGCACAGGATTCATCCGTTCTGTAACTGCACCCAAAAGGCTACTTACGATCTTCTGGGGAGCGGGATACTTCCCCATCACATACCCCTTGACAGAAGTGTGCGACATACCCGATTGTCTGGCAAGCTCTCGCTGTGACCAGCCCAAGAATGCGAGGGCATCGCTGATTTGCCTAGGGGTTATAATTTCCTCAGCCGGTTTTGGCCCAGGTCTCGCAGGAGTCCCTTGCGCGATTCCCTTCCCTTGATTAGGCATGAACCAATCTTCCTGTACTCATGCGCTTAATGTCATAAAGACCGTTGTCATACTCCATGATATCCGTGATGTCTCTCTTTTCGGGACCATAGACAAAACACCTTTTTGCCATATTAACAAATATGCTTTTCTTGCCAGGGTCAAGCGCCGCGATATCGTAGGCATTGATGTCAGCATAAATCTTATCTGCTGGCTGAGACTGGTAGAACTTCACCAATTTCCAAAAGAATTCTTCGTCTTCTGCGGTTTTATCTATGCTATCAAGTTCATAAAATAATTTCATCACAGAACCTACCCATGGTCAAACAAGTCGAACTTTTCAAAAATGTTTACCTGTCTCGCTCCTGCATCTCTCTGATATTCTGCGGCAGTATGCGTCATGTATTCGTCCGATTCGACGAATAACTCATTGACGAATATCGTCAATGAGGGGAACTCTTTGAGAAAACCTTCTTCGGTCTTGATATTCATGTATCCCAACAAGGACCGCAGATCACTTACATCCTGCAGCCTTTGGGTTGAAAGAAGACCGTGTCCGTCCCTTGCCGTTCGTAGCAGTGCATCCAGCTTCATTCTAAATACAGTATCTAGAGTCGCTATCCTAAGCCTAATATGCTTAAACTTATACCGAGTGTCTTCAGCAAACTCAAGATGGTCTCTTATCTCGGGCATAATCTTTGGGAGTACGTTACGAATGTCATCATTGAGCCAATTTGAGCTGTCGATGGACTGCGCTATTTCATAGGCATTTCTATCGAGTTTGTTGACAATATCGATATCTCGACTAAGAGCGTGGTCCCCGCGCATCCCGTAATACATCAAGGAAAACCCGCCAACCGCATCGAGAACAATGGTGTGATCCTCGCCCAGCCCAGCAGAGCCAAGCTCATTGTCAAGAGCCTTCAAAAGATCAATTAGTTCATCATAGGTCTTCATTGTTGCGGATGCACTCATTTGTCCTCCATTGCCATGTCTAATACTTTACCACTTTGGCATATATTCGTCAAATGATAAGATGAACGGAAATCCTAACGCGGGGGTCAGTCAGCCCATGTCATCTAGTAATACAATGCTATACTGCAGACGACTGTAAGGTTAGATTGGAATTTCAATGGCTAATTACTACATCGCATCAAGGATAGTGGCATATCAGACAAAACAGCCCATTTCCGAATCTGAGTTTGAGGCAATTGAGCGTGCCAAAAGATACATTGAGTATGGGCTATCGATAGAATCGAAATTCAATATTTTGTTAGACAACTACACTGAGTTAGAAAAAGAGCTTTTGTCCACGGCAGCTGAATACTCTGTTCACCATGGAAGAGCTGAAAGATTGCTGGTTGAGGGCATCCCTCTATTCAATCGTCGAGTTGCCAATCTACTCACTACTGCACGATTATATTTGGATCAAATACCCCATGACCTCTCATCGTTGTACGGGAAAGATTCTACGCAGCTTAAGAAATTCAGAGTATTAACAAAGAGCGCATACGACTCATATATCGGCTATCGAGTAATGGAACTGCTTCGAAATTACATTCAACACAGAGACCTACCCATTAGATCCATGTCAATTACTTCTGCACTTGATGATCGTAACTCAAGAGGACTGGCTCACTATTCTGCTTCTCCAAAAATTGATATGTCCGCAATCCACAGCAATTTCTATGTCAAATGCAATGCAACCCAACGAGCATTGCTTGACGAATTGCTTGCCACAGCCTCAAAGAGTCAGGATATGCTGCCATTGATTCCCTATATCCGAGAATATGTTAGTGCGCTTGGGGGAATTCACCGAGAAGTCAGAGGACTACTAAATAATGATTTGGTGGAAGCAGATGCCCTTATCATTTCAACGATTGATGCAGTACAGAGTCTGTTTGGCGAAGACCGCGATAGTCTTGTAGCTGTGGCAGACGAATCCGGAGAGTTTCGAGCAATCAATCTTTTCGAGAGAACAATAGAGACAAGAAAGCGATACGCCTACGAAAATGCGCGCCCTGAGGGTATTTGCCGAAATTATGTGACCTCAAGGGACGACGGAATTCCCGAGTAGAAACAGTCGTTTTTACTGCTGTTCGATAATTGTGTCAGTAGCGGAGTCGTAGTATTGGTCTGTCGCTGTATCGGTAGCCATGGCACTGCGTGGAAATAGATACCATATATCAAATGACCCACAGCCTTCGCCCGAATAATACCTCGACGTTTCGGGATCGAATAAGCATGGCGTCCAGACTTCTGCGATATTAGTCGAATCAAGATTGCCTGCATCAAATTGCTGCGCAATCGCCAATAAGGTTGGTTCTACGATTTTGAGGTCTTCCGGCTGAAGGCCCCGAAACCTGATTGTCTTTTCGTTATCGGTAACAGATATGGTAATGCCAACAGAATCTCCCGCTGGTTCAGTTTTTCTTTGCTTTACATAATCTGACAATTTTGTAATTGCGGTCGTCAGTATATGGGCCAAGGCCGTTTCTACCAAAAACCGAGAAACCGGATTCTCCCAAACTGTTATTGCCACATCAATAATCTCAGAAGGTCCGGCGGCAGGTCCCCATGCTCCGTGAACATTTGTATGTGGTTGCTCACTAAACAAATCCTTGAGATACGCAAGGTCCTCTTGATTGTAATTGGTATTGAACGAACTGATTGCCGTTGTGATTAATGTCTCGTCACTCATTTTATTTTCCCCTATCAAATTTCAATATCGCAATTTACACTCATCATGAGATAATCCTAACAGACTGAAGTAGACGAGCATATTGCAAATCAAAAATCCCCACGAAACTCTTCCATCTCAGCTCCAAATAGTGCGCAAATCCACATGAGCCAGACAGGTATATATTCGGTAGTTCAGTATGCTTTTTTGAAAAAATGGCGCAGGAATGGCGCAAAAACAAAATCTTTTCATTAAAATCGCAGGTAGATTAGGGTGTTTCTTGGAGGCGACGCCCGGATTTGAACCGGGGATAAGGGCTTTGCAGGCCCCTGCCTTACCACTTGGCCACGTCGCCTCGTATGCTTGCACGCTTAGCCAGTATATCAAAAGCGCAGGTAGATGGCATAAAAGATGGAGCGGAAGACGGGATTCGAACCCGCGACCCCGACCTTGGCAAGGTCGTGCTCTACCAGCTGAGCTACTTCCGCATACCCCTCATTGTACCATAACTCAAAGGAGAGGAACTCTAAAAAGCTCGAATGCTAAGACAGAATACTAAGACAAAGTGATGGAGCGATGAATAGAGCTGGTGTTATGGATTTTGTGTGAGATAGGCCAAGGAGAGTAGCATCCCCTGCTATGATGAAGATGTAGCGGCCTGATGCGCGGTACGCGGTTTCCTAGCCCTCATGGGACCGCCTCACCACCAAGCATCAGGCTGCACCATTATCGTAGTACTAACCCATAGTACCAACTAAAACATCTCACCGCAAGGCCACAACATGAGCATGTCGCTCTCGACGTGCCGCTATCGGACCGTAGTGCCAGAACGAGGAATAGACACAAGCGGCAAATCGGTCTGGCGCGCAACCTCTGCGGCAAACGTCTCGCCCTGTGCGCGAATTGCGTCGGTCGTCTCATTTTGCAGATGCGTGTTGTCAACGATGCCGGTCGCCTGCAGCCCGCACGCGTCTTCGATCTCTCGCAAGATGGCGACGGCCTCTTGAGGCGTCGATGTCAGGTTGCGACGTGCATTGACAACGTAGAGGAGGTCGTAGTCGCGTGCGGCAATCTGTGCGCGAAACCGGCCGAGTGCCGTCGCGCCCGCATCGTCCCCCCCTACGTCAACGATAACGCGGCCCTCGCGTTCGAGCGCACCGCCAAGTGCGGCCGGAAGCGACGGTGCGTCGAGCGTCGTCGCGGCAAAGGTAGGTGCTACGACATCGATTCCGGCGGCCTCAAGCGCACGGCGATGGTCTGAGCTCCGAAAGTACGGGTTGACGATGTCGAGGTCGACGAGCGTGACCTTCTCGCCAGCTTCGGCGAAGTCGTGTGCAAGGCTCAGCGCGCAGGTCGTCTTGCCGACCCCATAATGACCGGTTAGTATGACGAGCAGCTTAAGTGAAGGCGCAGGGGACAATTTTGTGGAGCCTTTAGCGGAATTAGAGCGAAATCCACTCGCGCAGCGAGTTAGTTCGCTCGTAAGCGTAGACGAGACTACAGGCTCGTCGGAGCGATATGAAGCGGGGCGTATACAAAATTCGGTCACCGAGCCTTTCGCTTAAGCCATATCTTGTTGTCTGATGACGGCGCGGCGGATTTTGCCGTTAACGGTCTTCGGTAACGCGTCGACGTAGTCGATGATGCGCGGATACTTGTACGGCGCGGTCTCCTTCTTGACCCACGTCTGCAGCTCGCGCGTCAGCTCGTCGCTTACCTTATAGTCTGGGCTTAAAACGATGGTTGCCTTTACCGCAAAGCCGCGCAAATCGTCAGGTACCCCAGTCACCGCACACTCGAAGACGGCGGGGTGCTCAGAGAGTACGCTTTCGACCTCGAACGGTCCGATGCGGTAGCCACTGCTCTTGATGAGGTCATCGTTACGGCCGACGTACCAAAAGTAGCCGTCCTCGTCGACCCACGCGAGGTCGCCGGTGTGATAGAAACCATCACGAATCGCTTCTGCCGTCTTTTCCTCATTGCGATAGTAGCAGGTCATGATACCCTCGGGCTTGCCGGAGCGCACGTCAACGACGATTTCGCCGGTCTGGCCACGGTTACAGGGGCGGCCGTCTTCGTCGTGCAGGTCGATGGTCAACGCCGGTGACGGTTTGCCCATTGAACCGGGCTTCGGCGTCACATCGATAGGCGTATAGATAGAAAGCGTCGTCTCGGTCTGGCCGAAGCCTTCGTAAAGCTTAAGACCGGTCGCCGCCTTCCACGACTCGAACAGATCGGGGCTTAAAGCCTCGCCGGCCGTCGTGGCGTGGGTCAGACTTGAGAGGTCGTACTTCTCGATGCCCTCTGCCACAAAGAAGCGATACATCGTCGGCGGCACGCAGAGTGTGGTCACCTTATAGCGTGCGATGATGCTGAGCCAATCGGCCGCATTGAAGCGGTCGAAGTCGTAGGCGAGCACACACGCCTCCATCAGCCACTGACCGTAGAGCTTGCCCCACACGAACTTGCCCCATCCGCTGTCTGCAACGGTCAGATGTGCGCCGCCATCGCTGACGACGCGATGCCAGTGTTTGGCCGTCACGATGTGTGCCAACGCATACGCACCATCGTGCAGTACCATCTTGGGGTTACCGGTCGTACCGCTCGAGAAATACATTAAGAACGGATCGTGTACGTTAGTGTCGATACGCTCGAAGCTCTCAGACGCCGCGCGCATGCCGGTATTGAAATCATGCCAGCCGTCACGCTCGGCAGCGAGCGAACACAGGCCATCTGCACCGGAAAGGTGTGACTGGTCGGCATCGGGAGTATCGCTTCCAACAGCAAGCCCCCCACCCCCGCCGTTAACGAGAATTTTGAGCTCAAGCGACGAGCACTTGGGCGCCACCGCATCGGTAACATCAGCGATATCGCCGCAGGTCGTCACGATGATGGCCTTAGCACTGCACGCGTTGATGCGGTACTCAAGGTCGTGCTCTTTAAGCATGAACGTTGCCGGTACCAGCACGGCACCGAGCTTATGAAGTGCCGTAGCTACGAACCAGAACTGGTAGTGGCGGCGTAAGATGACGATGACGTTATCACCCTTCTCAATGCCGAGCGAGGCCAGATAGTTCGCCGTCTTGTCCGACCACTTCTTCATCTCGGCAAAGGTGAAACGGTGCTCCTCGCCCTCAGGATTAAGCCAGATGAGTGCTTCGCGCTCGGGATCGGTCTCAGCGATGCGATCGACCACATCGTAGCCGAAGTTGAAGCTATCGGGATAGGTGAGCGCAAAACTCTTGAGCTCCCCTTCGGAGCCATACAGCTCCTGCACGTACGCAGCGTGTAGATTTTGCATAGGGTAATACTCCTTAATAGTTTCCTTAATCGTTGTCAGCCGGGTCTTTAAGCACAATCGCCAAAAACGTGCACGGGCCTCCCCCGACGGCAATCATGCCATGGTCTCTATTCGAGTTGTAGAGCACGGTGTCGCCCGGACCGAGATCTTCGATATGCTCCTCATAGGCGAAGCGCATGCGTCCGCTTACGATGTAGTTAAATTCCTGGCCGGCGTGCGATTGCATTTTGATAGGTACGTCTTGCTCGCTTTCACGATAGGGTGCGGTCACCATGAATGGCTCGCACAGCTTGTTCTTGAACTCAGGCGCAAGGTGGAGATACTTAAAGCCTTCGTCACGCGTAATCTCGAGCCCCTCACCTCGACGCATCAACGAGTAGCCCGTCAGATGCGGACCCTCGCCGGTGAGAAGATCAATCATATCGACGCCGAACTTCTCGGCAGCACGATAGAGAAACGTGAACGAAAAGTCATATTCGCCTGCCTCGGCCTGCTCGTATTTTACAACGTCAATACCGATGGCGTCGGCCATTTCGGCCGGCGAAAACTCCATATCTTCGCGTAGCGCACGTACGCGCGTCGCAATTTGCTCGATAGTTCTTTGTTCCACGATGTCCTCCTCTACGCATTAGGCGTAGAGTTATGGTAGCAGGTTTTCGCGCGCAACGGCGAGCATTAATTTAATGCGATTGTGCTGATTCACCGGCGTAGCACCCGGATCGTAGTCGATAACGACGATATTTGTCTGTGGGTAGAGGCTCTTGAGTTTGCCGACCATACCCTTGCCGACGATGTGGTTCGGCAGGCACCCAAAAGGTTGAGCAACGACGATGTTGGGGTAGCCATTCTCGATAAGTTCGACCATCTCGGCGGTCAGCAAATAGCCCTCACCCATGTGCACACCACGGCTGATGACCGGCGCAGAGAGCTCCTGCAGATGCTCGATGGTGGCAGGTGCAATGAACCCGGGTTGTGCAGCGACGGCATCGACGAGTGCCTGTTCAATCCTGCGAAAATATCCGATAAAACGTTCGAGCACAAGGGCACGTAGACGGCTTCCGCCGTAGAGTTCAATGTCGTAGGGCTCGGCCGTCAGCGAGTACATGAGAAAGCTCATCAGCCCCGGCACCATGACTTCACATTCTTGCGAATGCAGAAACTCCTCAAGATAGTTGTTGCCCAGTGGCGCATATTTGACGTATATTTCACCGACAATGCCAACCTTGGTCTTCGGGATGCTGCGGTCAAGCTCGATTGCCGCAAAATCGGCGGCCATAGCGTGCAGATTTGCCTCAAGCTCACGAAAGCGTAGCCCCTGCCCGACGCTCAGCTGCTGTGCGAGACCGGCAACGAGCCGCGCACGTAGCGCATCGGTCGTGCCGGGATACATCTCGTACGGACGTGTCTGATTACCCATCTGCATCATCAGGTCGCCATAGGCAACGGCGGTGATGAGTTTGCGCATCGTCGAGACGGTAAGCCGAAAGCCGGCGTGTTTTTCCCTGCTCCCGGCGGCAAGCGGCACGACCGGCACGTGCCCAAACCCCGCCTGTGCGAGCGCCTTTCGCAGCAAAAATATATAGTTCGACGCACGACATCCACCACCGGTCTGCGTGAGCATCAACGCAACACGATCGGTATCGTACGCACCACTTTTGAGTGCATCGATGAACTGGCCGATAACGAGCAACGCCGGATAACAGATATCATTGTGTACGTAACGCAATCCCTCTTCGACGACGCCGGGTCCCTCATTGTCGAGCAGCTCGAGACGATAGCCTTCGTGCTCAAAGACGGTGCAGAGCAGCTCGAAGTGTACCGGCAACATGTTGGGCGCCAAGATGGTGTGCGTGTCCTTCATCTCGCGCGTAAATTCGACATACGCACGTGTACGAGAAGCGGCCATCAGTACGTGTCTCCTTGCTTTATAGCAGCGAAAAGTGAGCGCAGTCTTATCTTAACGGCGCCGGTATTCGTGATTTCGTCGATCTTAATCTGGGTGTATATCTTACCGTTTTGCTCGATTGTCTCGCAGACCTCATCGGCGGTGATGGCATCGAGGCCACACCCGAAAGAGACGAGCTGAATAAGATGTACGTCATCGTGCTCTGCCGCAAACTGAGCCGCGCGATAGAGACGTGCGTGATAGGTCCACTGATTGAGCGTGTGGGTCGCGGGTGGGCCGGAGGCCGGCTCAAGCGCGTCTTCGCTGATAACTGCGGCACCGCCCTCACAGATAAGTCGATCGATACCGTGACAGACCTCGGGATCGATGTGGTAGGGCCGCCCACACAGCGCAATAATCGGCATCCCTTCGGCACGCGCCTGTACGATGATGTCTTGAGCATGGGTGCGGATTTTCGTAACGTATCGGTCGAGCTCAGCGTAGGCCGCGCGGGCAGCGGTTTTGATTTCAGCAGTCGACGGTTGGGAGGCACCTGAGGCAACGAGTGGGGCAATGATGGCGCCGATGCGACGGATAAAGTCCTGAGAACGATGAATCCCCACAAAGTCGTGGACAAACGTGGTCTCGGTGACGCCCGGCACGTTGGCTGCAATCGTTTCGGGATAGTAGGCGACGATCGGACAGTTGAAGTGGTTTTCGGATTGGCCTTCGTCCACATTAAAATGCATACACGGATAGAAAATGCCATCAATCCATTGAGGCGGACTCAGGCGGCTCAGTAACTCTTCAATGTGGCCGTGAGCCAGCTTTGCCGGATAGCAAACGGTATCGGAGGGGATGGTATGTTGGCCAGCAAGATACGTTGCGCGTGTTGAGGGCGTTGAGGTAACGACCTCAAAACCGAGCGTCGTGAAAAACGTATGCCAAAACGGCAGAAGTTCGTAGTTATTAAGGACGAGTGGGATGCCAACCGTACCACGAAACGCCTGCTCATTGTGTGTCGTACGATATGTATCGATGAGTTTGCGCTTATAGGCAAAAAGATTGAGATGTGGCGCGTGGGACGCTCCGGTGATAGGGCGCTCGCAGCGATTGCCACCGATGAAGGTGCGGTCGAAGCCAAATCGTGAGACGACGAGTGCGCAGCTATTCGAGCAGAGTGTGCAGGTCGTCGGCTCTGTTGTCTGCGTAAAGGCTTCAAGTTCCGCTGCTGATATCGTACTTGATAGGTGACGAGTGCTCGAGACGCCGTGTAAGCAGGAGTGCAAGCCGATTGGGCGCGCAGCGACCTGTTTCTGGTCGTGAGCACGAATCGTTGCGCCGCACGACGAACTTAGACGGTGTCTCGTGTGCTCGTGAGCATAGAGGGCGCAGCCATATGCCCCCATAAGTCCGGCAATCGAAGGACGTACCACTTCGCGCCCAATCTCGCGTTCGAAAGCACGCAGCACCGCATCGTTGAGGAACGTGCCGCCCTGCACGACGATGTGTGCGCCAAGCTGCTCGGGCGAGGTGGTACGAATCACCTTGTAGAGTGCGTTTTTGACGACACTCATCGACAGACCAGCACTGATGTCGGCGAGCGTTGCTCCCTCTTTCTGAGCCTGCTTGACACTTGAGTTCATAAATACCGTACAGCGCGACCCGAGGTCAACGGGATTTTCAGCGAACAGCCCAAGCCGGGCAAACTGCTCGATATCGACATCGAGAGCAGCGGCAAAGGTCTGGAGAAACGACCCGCAACCGCTTGAACATGCTTCGTTCAAAAAGAGATTGTCGAGTGCGCCGTTACGGATGTGAAAGCACTTGATGTCTTGCCCACCGATGTCGATGATGAACTCGACTTGGGGGTCGAAGGCGCGCGCCGCATAGAAGTGTGCCATCGTCTCGACGATACCGAAGTCGAGATTGAACGCATTTTTTATGAGCGCTTCGCCGTAACCGGTCGCACACGCACCGCGCAACGTCGCCTGCGGCCAGTTCGCGTAGATGCGTTGCAGGAAGGTGCGCACCGCCGGCACAGGATTGCCGTCGTTCGTCTCGTAGAGCGTATCGATAATCGCACCGTCATCATCGATTACGAGTGCCTTAATCGTCGTCGAGCCGGCATCGACGCCAAGGTAGAGATCACCGGAGTAGGTTGCATCTCGCACCTCGGTAGGTGCCGGCGCCGTGGCGCGATCGTGCCGCACACAAAACGCATCGTATTCGGCCTGACTCGTGAAAAGTGGGGCGGTGTGTGCGTAGGTCTCGCCACCGGCAAAATGCGCAATACTTTCAGCGAGTCCTGCAAGGTCAACACGCGTGTCATCGGCGAGAAGTGCTGCCCCGTATGCGACAAAGAGCAGCGAGTTCTCCGGACATGTGCCGGTTGTATCGAGCTTTTCATCGAAGACCGTACGCAGCGCCGGCAAAAAGGTCAGCGGCCCGCCCAGATAGACGACGCCTCCCTCGACGCCACCGATACGGCGTCCCTGCGCCAGCCCGGCAATCGTCTGGTTGGCGACCGCATGCAAAATGGAAGCAGCGATATCCTCTTTACGTGCGCCTTGATTGATGAGCGGCTGAATATCGGTCTTTGCAAAGACACCGCAGCGCGAAGCTATCGCGTAGATCTTCTCATGTGCCAACGCCAGCTCGCCCAGCTCATCAGGGCTCACATTGAGTAACGTTGCCATTTGATCGATGAACGCACCCGTGCCGCCGGCGCAGGTGCCGTTCATGCAGACATCGAGCGATGGCTCAAAGAAGATAATCTTGGCATCTTCTCCGCCGAGCTCAATGACGACGCGTGCCTCCGGCACGAGCCGTTGCGTCGCCTTGTGTGTCGCGTAGACTTCTTGGATGAACTCGATGTTGTGTGTTTCGGCCACACCCATACCGGCCGAGCCCGCAATGGCGAGTGCGACCGGCTCGCTCCCGATACGTGGGGCGAGCTCACGAGCAACACATGCGAGGAGCTCGGCCGTCTTCTCCTGAATACGTGCGTAATGGCGCTCGTATGCCGAAAAGATGAGCTGTTCGACGGCGGCAGGGGCGTCGTCATCGAGAACGACGCACTTGATGGTCGTCGACCCTACGTCTAATCCAATGCGTATCATAGGAGCTTGAGGGCACGCAGTATGGCCGGAGCAATTTCGCGTTCGGTACCGACGGCCGGAAACGCATGTATGTGTATCGCAGGATTCCAGTTGACCTCGATGACCGCGTAGGGCGAATCCGCGTTCTGCATATCCTCGATAATCATATCGACACCGCAAAATACGGCACCAAATGCGGCGGCAGCACAGGTTGCGATGTCTTTGAAGCGTTGCGGCATCTCGTCGGTCACGTCGATTGAGTCGCCACCCGTCGAGATGTTCGAGTTGGGGCGAAGCAGCACCTCAACACCGACATCGGGCACGCTCTGCGGCGTATAGCCAGCGCGCGCAAGATAGCTGCACGCCGCGTCATCGAGTTCGATCGTGATGAGCGGGTCACAGTAGCCACGCGAGCGATACGGGTGCTCATTCTTCCGGGAAACGAGCTCGGCAATCGTGTGGGTGCCATCACCGACAACGTTGGCAGGCTTGCGATGAAGGACGCCACGCACCTCTCCGTCGATGACGAGAAAACGATACTCGGTACCGGGAACGTAGGTTTCGATGAGCGCGATAGTGTCGTGTTCGAGCGCAGTGAGTACGGCAGCGTGTAGTTCCTCTACGGTCGCGCCGCGCTCGAACATCGTGACGGCGATACCGAAGTTCGTCGACTTTGGCTTAACGACGGCCGGGATGCCCACCCATCGCTGCAAGGGACTGTCAACGGCATCGAGTATCTCACGGGTAAGCTCTTCGCCGACGGGTACACAGATATCGTGCTTGGCGAGTATCTGCTTGGAGACCGTCTTGTTGTTCATCAGCAACGGCACGATGTAGGAGTCAGCCGACGTTCTTGTCGCCTGCATCACGTACTCAGAACATGCGTCAGGTTGTTGCGGTGAAGGTGGTTTTTCGAGAACGATAAGGTTGTCGGCACGGTCGAGCGGCTTGACACCGATGCCACGCTTGAGTGCTTCTTTAGCGAGTATCTGCGTCGAAAGTTCCCAGCCCTCGAAGCCCGGCAAAAGCCAGCGTGTCTCGTACGCACGCTCTTGATGAGCAGTCGCAAGCTCGAGCATATCAGTATCACGCAGAGCATGGACTGCGGGGAAATTGTCGCCTACGTCTACACCTGCATCAATTTGCGCAAGCAGCCGTTCGGCATGCGCGGCGGGGGTAGCAACGATGCCGTCGCAGGTAAATGTCAGCGCAGGATCGAGGCCATGATCTGCTACGAGGCGTATGTTCTCGAGTGCTGCTTGGTGCAGATCATCATCGAACGTATCGCACGGGGTTTCAGCGCACCACCTGGTGAACGCAACGAGAAACTCGAGTGTCTCAAGCGCGATGCCGGCCTCATCGAAGGGGTCGAGATCAAGCAAGCGAATCTCAACGTACGCCACACCGTCACGACGGAGCGAGCCAAACCAGTCACTTTGGTTAAGCGGCTTGAGGCGCACCGGCGTGTAGAGTTCGCGTAGTTCGCGTAGTTGACCGTCGGCGACCATCTGCTCGACCGAAGCGCAGTACGCCTCGATACTCGCATAGCTGGGTGCAAGCGGTGTCGTGTTGCGATAGCCTCCTTCGCCCTGGCGTTGCGAAATCGAATGTGGATTGCACGGATCAGGTGCGGCACCGAACAAATACGTGAGCAGCCATCCATAGCAGGTAACGTTGCGGGCCAGCCGCAGGTAGAACTCGGTATCGGCATCGGCAAACGAAATGTTGAAGTGCACGCCGGAAAAGAGCTGCGTGTGACTGCCGTACTGCGCACACAGCATCTCACGATACGCGCGCGCCGCACAGCCGGGCACATCGTCGGCAAAACATGCAAGCTCAATCTGCTCGGCTACGATATCTTCGGGTGGGCGTGACGATGGCCACCATAGCTCACCAGTCTTGCGCAGCTCAAGCTGCACGACACGCGACAAGGCGAGCGTTGCATCGTAGGCTTCCTGTGCGCTCGGCTGCGGCGTCGTAATGATTTCAACCTGCTGCTCGGCGTAATCGACGGTGATATGCGGGTTGGCGAGCTTGTCACCAAAGACTGCAGGGTGGGGTGAGGAGGCGAGTTTTCCGTCTGCCGTGACGCGTAGCCCCTCGCGTTCTATACCGATCAGATACGCCACACGACCTGCCGGTTCACGACGAGCGACGCCGACGCGGTACGCGTGTCGCCTGTTTCACGTATACATCGGATGAGGCACCGGCCTGTTTCGGCTTAGATGCTGTTTTCTTCGCCCGTGATCGTCCTCCACGAGAGCGACGTTTGCGCGGAGCAGGAGATGATCCGGCCTCATCATTGCCCTTTCGCTTTCTGCGTCCCCCACGTGAACGACGTTTGCGCGTCTCAGGCTTCCCTTTGGTTTCGCCTTTGAAGGATATCGGCAGCATCTCAAGCGGGTCAAGGGTCTCGCCCGCAAGCTCGTCAAAGTCCTTTTTGGTGATCTTGCACGGACGCGAGCAAGAGGAGGAGCAGGTCATCGCCGCAAGCGGTACCGTCATCGTCTCAGGTTTGTCACCCTCATCGGCACGAAACTGGAGCGTCACAAGCTCTTTGAGTGCATGTAAATCGCATACCTTCGCCTTGCCTTTCGGCGTCTCAATCAGCGCACCCTGTTCCGGCGCGCGACGCGCAAAGTCTTGATACGCTTCAACCTCATAACGCAGGCAGCACATCAGCCGCCCGCAGGCACCGGATATCTTGGTCGGATTCGGTGGAAGTCCTTGGTCTTTCGCCATGCGAATCGAAACCGGCTTGAACTCGCCACTCATACGTGCACAGCACAGCTCGTCACCACAGCCGCCCAGCCCGCCGACGATGCGCGCATGGTCACGATTGCCAATCTGACGCATCTCGATACGTGCCTGAAAGCGCGCGGCAAGGTCCCTGACGAGCTGGCGAAAATCAACACGGTTTTCGCTCGCAAAGTAGAAGAGAATTTTGTCGCCACCGAAGAGATATTCGACCTCGACAGGCTTCATTTCAAGGTTATGTTTGACAATCAGCTCACGAAACGGTCCGAGCGCCTCTTTTTCGCGCTCACGCAGCTCAAGTGAGAAGATCATGTCGTCCTCAGTTGCAATGCGTATAACCGGAGTCAACTCGGTAACGCCGTCGTCTGTCTCAAGCGCGGCAACGGGGGCTTCAGCAGCTAACTCGCGCACAATGCCCATCTCTTCGCTCCGCTCGGTTTCCACGATGACGACATCATCGACAACGAGCATCAGACCGCCTGTATCAAACCAAAGATCGGGCGCATGACGAAATCCTATACGGGCAGCTTGCGCCACAGACATTCCTTTCGTAAGTTCAGAAGCAGCACCTCAAGAGTCAGCTGCGCATTAACATTTGCACCGAGCCGCCAGCGCGCCTGACGTATTGCTGCAAAGCAGCGCGCAGCAGAGCCCGGAGTAATCGCGGGTGTACGACCAATACTATCATCTCGAACATCGTCGTTGCGCGCAAGTGCACCGGCACCACTTCCTCGGCAAAGGGCGTCGCGCAACAGGCTTTCGAGCACGGCGCAGACCTCCACGTAGCATCGACGCTCGTAGGCGCGTTCACGGCGTGCGTGTGTCTTCTCAAGCTCTTTGAGTGCAGCTCCCACAAGAAAATCGGCAGCATCTTTGCTATCAAGCACGTGAGCATCTTTGAGCTCTTTGACTGGCCCAGCGATTATCTCTTGTAGGCGTTTGACGGCAGCAACGACCTCGTGATCGGTCATCGCGGGAAGATCTTGATAGATGCGTACGACCTCGGCGCGCGTATTCTGACGTGCGACCGAGGTGAGAAACTGCTTGGCATCGGCAAACACAGAGCCGGTCGCCGCAAGCGCAGCACGTGCATCGGCAGCGTCACAGCCGGTCTCACGTATGAGCTCGGCAATCATCTCTGATTCTGGCTTCGGCACAAAGCGCACGACCTGACAGCGCGAGCGTATCGTCTCGATAACGGCACCGGCGCTATGGGCGAACAGAATAAACGTGACTCGTGTCGGCGGCTCTTCAAGCGTCTTAAGAAAGGCGTTTGCGGCTTGATCGGTAAAACGATCGGCATCGGTGATAAGGTAGACCTTTGCCGATGCTTCAATCGGCGCGAGCGAAGTACGGTAAATAAGGTCACGGATTTGCTCGATAAGGTACTCGCCACCCTCAGGTTCAAGCGTGATGACGTCCGGGTGAAGGCCACGCGCGATGCGGCGACACGTGGGACATGTGCGCGTATCGGCCGCACAGTCTGGGCAGACAATCCGGCAGGCGAGTTTGTGTGCAGCGTCGGTTTTACCGGTGCCAGCTGCGCCTGCAAAAAGATAGGCATGGGTGAGTGCGTCAGAAAACCTCACCGAGTACCTCCTCTAGAGCAGTGCGTACGGCCACATAGGTCACGTCGAGCGGTTGTGTCGCATCGACCATGCGTACACGGGCAGGATGGGCTTCGGCGAGCGCGCAAAAGGCAGTGCGAACCTGTTCATGAAAACCGTGGCTTGCAGCCTCGAGGCGATCGGGGGCGCCGGTCGTGCGTGCACGCGTGAGGCCAACATCGACGGGCAGGTCGAGGACGATAGTCGCGTCAGGAACAAGGTCTGCCGTCGCAAAAAGGTTAAGCTTATCGATAAAAGCGCTCTCAAGTCCTCGACCTGCCCCTTGATAGGCACTCGTCGAGTCAAAAAAGCGATCACAGAGCACGACCGCGCCATCTGCGAGCGCCGGCTTGATGACCTCATCGACGAGCTGCGCGCGAGCCGCCTCGTAGAGCAACAGCTCGGCGCGCGGCACCATCGCGCCGTGCTCAGGTGAGAGAAGAATGGTGCGGATGGCCTCGCCAATAGCGGTCCCGCCCGGCTCGCGCACGACAAGTACAGTACGCCCGGCGCTCTCGAAATCAGCGCGCAGAGCCTCGATATGCGAGGTCTTGCCGGCGCCCTCGCCACCCTCAAGCGTTATGAAGAGAGGTCGTTGCATAAGATTAGTTTATACTAATCTTATTGCAGATACTCAGATACCTGCCATCATCCAGTCGATAAGGTAGCCCGACAGCGGACCCAACACCACGATGAGCGTCGTCGCCACGACAAGCGCAGTACGTGCAAAGAGGCGGTGTTTGGTGTCGTATTCATCCAAGCCCTCGGACACGGCACCGTTCCCTGCAATTTCCTCGCCCGTACGCGCACCATCTTTGCTCGGTACCGCATCAAAGAACGCAGCCTTCATGAAACGCAGATAGTAAAACGCCGAAACGACGCTACAGAGCACCGCGATAACGACCATGTAGACGTACGACGACGTCAGCGCTGAGGTAAAGATATACAGCTTGCCAAAGAAGCCGGCCAGCGGTGGCACCCCGATAAGCGAAAGGCTTAGCAGCACAAGAATCCAGGCAGCGACCGGACGTCGCTCGCTCAAGCCGGCAAGGTCGCTCACGCGATCGCCCTCGGTGGCCGTCACCAACAAGACGCCAAAGACCGCCAGCACATAGAACAGGATGAAGAGCACACCGGCAAAGATGGCGAACGAACCAGCCGTCTGCAATGCAGCGATACCGGTCAACAGAAAGCCGACGTTAACGACACCCGAATACGCCATAATGCGGCGAATCGTGTCCTGCGTCAGCGCGGCAAAAGAGCCGACGACCATCGACATGATGCCGATGATGACAAAGACCGTTATCAGACTTTCGGGAAGCGTATCTGCCATAAGCGCCGGTAGACGCAATAACGTCACCATCGCGGCGGCCTTCGGTACCGTCGCCACGAAGGCAACGCCCCACGCCGATGCGCCGGCGTAGGCATCGGGTGCCCAAAAGTGAAACGGTACGGCCGAGACCTTGGCAAAGATGCCGACCATCAACATGACAAGCCCAATAAGGCCAATCAACCCGCCTCCACTCACGTCGGCACCGACGATCATCGTCGTGCCGCTCGCCGCGTAGACGAGCGAGACACCGTACGTCATCACGAGTGTGGTGAGCACGGAGAACAGGAAGTACTTCATTGCGCTTTCGAGACTGCGACGCCGATGCGCCCAGTAGCCGAGCAGCACGTAGGACGGCATCGCCGTCAGCTCAAGCGCGACGAGCAGCGTGATAAATTCGCGTGCACCCACGAGCATACACGCACCCATCACCGAAAGGAGCGCGAGCGCCGTCGCCTCACGAGTGCGACCCTTGACCCGATCGGCAATCCACATGAGCCAGAGCGCCGTGATAATGCACAGCCCCACACTGACGAGACGTCCCGAAACGCTCAGCATAAATCGTCCGCCAAAGAGCAGCTGGCTCGCCTCTGAAAGGGTAAACCCAAGTCCGGCCACCAGCGCGCATGCGGCACCAAAGAGCGCGGCGAGACGACTGCTCAGCCCCGCCCAATCGGCAAAAAGAGCAATGAGTACGCCGAAAAAGAGAATGGCGTACGGAATCAACGTCCAGTAACCACTAAGCATCTAAGCCCCCAGCCCAATGGCGCGTGCAATCGCCTTGGCTGCCGGATCGACATAATCGAGCAAGAGCGACCAGCGCACACCGAATGCCACCACAAAGACTGCCAGTGGCACCAGCACGAATATCTCGCGGAAGTTGAGGTCTTTCTGACCCTCGACGACCTCGCTCGGCTCGCCGAAGATGACACGCTGCAACAGCCAGAGCATGTAAGCGCCACCCAGCAGTATTCCGATGGCAGCAAAGACCGTCAGATACTGCATGTTGATAGCAGCAAAGCCCTGCCATGCGGCGACGAGCGCGAGGAACTCGCCCATAAAGCCGGAGAGCATCGGCAGACCCATCGACGCAAACGAAGCGAAGACGAACAGACCTGCGTAAATCGGCATCTGTGCGGCCACACCTCTGAGATCTTTAATCTTGCGCGTATGGGTGCGCTCGTAGATCATCCCGACGAGGAAAAACAGCATGCCGGTCGTCAGGCCATGGCTGATGTTGACGGCCATCGCAGCGTTGATACCGGTAGCGGTACCGGCCGCAATACCGAGCATCGCAAAGCCCATGTGTGATACCGAACTATACGCCACGAGTTTCTTGACGTCGGTCTGCGCAAAGGCAACGATTGCGCCATAGATAATCGAAATGACAGCGAGTACCGCAATGAGCGGCTGGAACCAAAGGAACGCTTCGGGCAGAATCGGCAGCGCGATACGAATCAGACCGTATGTACCCATCTTAAGCATGATACCGGCGAGCAGTACCGAAGCCGCCGTTGGTGCCTCGACGTGCGCATCGGGAAGCCAGGTGTGGAACGGCCACATCGGCACCTTGATAGCAAAGCCCAGCAGGAAGGCGGCAAAGACCCACCACTGGAAGCCAAACGGTACGAAGGCCGGTAGTGCAGCGGCGCCGTTAGCCAGCTCGACCATGTTGAAGGTGCCGGTCTGTAGGTAGAGCGCGATGATGCCGACGAGCATAAAGACCGAACCGAAGAAGGTGTAGAGGAAGAACTTGACAGCTGCGTATTGGCGTCGTTCGCCACCCCATTGGTTGATGATGAAGTACATCGGTACGAGCACGATCTCCCAGAAGACGTAGAACAGCACGAAGTCGAGCGCCGTAAAGACACCGTTCATACCGGTTGCGAGCAAGAGCAGCATCGCAAAGTAGAACTTCGGCTTCTCGTCTATCTTCCAGCTGGCAATGACCGCAAGGAAGGCGAGCACGCACGAGAGCACGAGGATGGGCATGGAGATGCCGTCGACGCCTACGTGATACTGCATGCCGATCTGCGGAATCCAATCGATGACGGTCTCGAACTGCATACCGCCACCGCGCGTAAACCCGCCGACCAAAAACGCCGCGAGCGACGCGTTGGCTGCGGTTGTGAAGAGCGCGATATACTTCGCCGCCCCCTCAAAACGCTTAGGTAGCAGCGCGCACAGTAAGACGCCAACCAACGGGAGGAACATGATGAGTGTGAGCATCGCCTACATTCCCTTCAAGACAACGACAAGTACCAACACAAGTACGAGACCACCTATAGCAAGACGCTGATACGTCTGGAGTTTTCCGGTCTGGGCCTTACGGAGCAGCGTGCCAAAGCGCTGCGAGAGCGTCGCCGACGAATTGACGGCGCCATCGATGATACTCTCATCGATAATGCGACTGGCCTCGGTCACTTCGAGGTAGGCCGCCGCCGTGCCGTTAACGGCACCATCGACAACAACCTCATCAAAACGCCACGTCAGACGCGTCAGACGCCGATAGAGTGCAACGACACCGTTGACGATACCATCGACGACGACTTCGTCAAACTTCCACAGCAGATCGCTTACGATAAAGTACGGCTTGATGATGACGTTGTCATAAAAAGCATCGAGGTAGAGCTTGTTGTCCATAATAGCGCCAACGAACCGCAGTGGCTCTTTGAAGCGGTCGAACTTACCGCGCACGGCCAAGTAGCCGAGCGTCGCACCGGCGAGCGTAACGCACGTCGAAATCGTGGCCATGTACCAGCTGGGCCATACACCGATATCTCCAATGTAGTCGCCGAAGGCACGCGTGCTGATACCACCGAAGAGTGTGGCGGCAGCGAGCACACCAAGGGGGGCGAGTTCGAGAATGCCACCCTCATGCACATGGGGCGTCTTTGCCTTGCCAAAGAAAACGCGCAGCCACATCTTCGTCACGTAGAGCGAGGTCGTTACGCCCATGGCGCACGCCAGCACCAGCGCCGGGTAGTTTGAAGCATACTTGATGACGGCAAAGACCTCATCTTTCGAGAAAAAGCCCGTCAATGGCGCCACGCCGGCAAGCGCAAAGGCACCGATGGTAAAGCAGACCGTCGTCAGCGGCATCTTCTGGGCAAGGCCGCCCATCTTACGCGTATCTTGCGTGTGTGTGGCGTGTATAATCGAGCCGGCACCCAAGAAAAGTAATGCTTTGAAAAACGCGTGTGTGTAAAGGTGGAAGAGTGCGGCAAGAGCCGAACCAACGCCAAGCGCAACAAACATCACGCCAAGCTGGGATATCGTCGAGTACGCGAGCACCTTTTTGATGTCGTTTTGGAAGCACGCGAGAATCGCGCCAAAGAGTGCCGTTGCGACACCAATCCAGAGCGTAATCGTCAAAACGAACGGCGTAAGCTCAAAGAGTGGCAGCATGCGCGCGACCATAAAAACACCGGCCGCGACCATCGTCGCCGCATGGATGAGCGCCGAGCCGGGCGTGGGTCCGGCCATCGCATCGGGCAGCCACACCGAAAGTGGCAGCTGCGCCGACTTGCCCATCGCCGCCCACAGGAGGCCGAGCGCGGCGACGGCCGCGACCCACGGAGCCCACCCCGGCGCGCTGGCGAGGATATCGTTAATGTTAAAGGTGCCGCATGCCGCATAGATTGCCGCCAGCGCAACGAAGAAACCTCCGTCGCCAGCGCGCGTCACGAGAAACGCTTTCTGCGAGGCGCGACGCGGCGCCTTCTCCTTATACCAGAAACCAATCAGCATGTACGAGCACAGACCCATAATCTCCCACATCGCAAAGATGAGCAGGAGGTCGCCCGACATCACCAGCAGCAACATCGCTGCCGTAAAGAGCGACATCACCGTAAAGTACCAGCCGCGTCGCTCGTCGTCTTTCATGTAGCTGAGCGAGTAGACCTGCACGCAGGTACCGATAACCGTGACCATCACCAGCATAATAAGGCTGAGCGGCCCCACATCGATCGTCAAATTGAGCGGCATCTCCCCCAGCGTTGCGAGACGATAGTCGAGACGCAAAATCGAGTACGGACCGCCGGGAAACTCCGTGAGACCGGCGATAATCGAGATAAGGGCGCTCGTGCCCATCGCAATCGGTGACACATACATAAGGCGATTACGCAGATCGCGCGGCAAGAAGAGTAACGCCGCAAAGACAAGCGTCGGAATAAGCGGGATTAACAGGAGGTAGTATGACATAGTCGATGACATCGCGTGTACCCCCTATCCCTTAAGTTCCGTGAAGTCATCGACCTCTTCGGACTGCGCGCGGCGATAGAGCGCAACGATGAGTGTGAGGCCGATGGCGATTTCAGCGGCGGCAAGCGCCATCTCGAAGAGCGCAAAGTATTGGCCGGTCATCTCCCGAGGGGTAACCCAGCGGTTGATGGCGATGAGATTGATAGAGATAGCGATTGCCATGAGCTCAAACGACATGAGCATCTGAATCGTTGACTTCTTCGAGATGGCGCCGTAGAGGCCAAGCGCAAAGAGCACGGCGGCGAGCAGCATGAATGCTTCAAGACCGACACTCATGACTCGTCACCCCCCTTACGTACCTCACGTGTCCACCACACGGCCGCGATAAGTGCGACGGTCAGCACCAGCGCAACGAGCTCAAACGGCAGCACCCAGCCATCGAGCGCAAAGAGCGTCGCGCCGAACTCGGCAAAGGTGGGCGGGTCGTACTCGGTGACACGCATGAGCGAGGGACTTGTCGTGATGGCGTAGGCCATCAGCCCGAAGAATGCGGACGCGCATATCGCCGCCGCAAGGCTCAGGTCGCGCGAACGAATGAGCTCGCCTTCGGTGCGTACGGTCACCATCAGGGCAAATATCGTCAGAATGCCGACGGCACCGGCGTAGATAAGCAGCTGCGTAATAGCGATAAACTCAGCGCCGAGAAACCAGATGATGCCGGCAGCAGTAATCGCCGTAAGTAACAGCCAGTAGGTTGCGTGAAGCACGTTGCGCACCGAGAGCATCTTAATGGCGCTGAAGATGACGATGGTCGAGAGGACGAGAAATACCGTAAGGTTAAGCATCGCTTCCGCCCTCCTTACGTGCGGGACGCGCCGCGGCCGGCGTGTCTTCAAGCAGCAGCATCGTCAGCCCGGCCTCGTCGATATGAGCGAGCTCGTAGTCGTTATCGACCCGTAGCGCATCGAACGGGCATGCCTCCACACACAGGCCACACATCATGCACGCTCCTTGCTGATACTCGAACGATTTGATGAACTTTGAGCGATCTTCGCCGGCCTCGACATCGATACGGATGATGTAGTCCGGACAGGTCTTTTCGCAGATAAGGCAGGCCTGACACTTGTGGTTGCCGGCATCGTCGTACTTCATACGCACGGCCCAGCGTGCTCGTTCGGGCAGCTCATACTTTTGCCACGGGTACTGGATGACGATATTGGGCCGAAAGAGATTGCGAAACGCGATACGAAACGCGCTAAAGATTCCCCACGGGATAAAGCGGCGGCGATAGGGCGCTTCGGCCGCAGCGAGGCGACGTTGATACGCGGCCTGGTTATCGTGCCAACTATCGTGTTTGTTCGCTGCCATGTGCTACGCGCCCCCTCCCCACATTGTGAAGACCTTAAAGCCGATAGCAAAGACGAGCGTCCAGATAAGTGTAATCGGTATAAGCTTCTTGAAGCCGAGCGCGGCGAACTGGTCGACACGATAGCGCGAAAGCGTGCCGCGCACGACCATAAAGCAGAAGATGATGAGGTAGCATTTAGCTACGAAGATGACCGGTGCAATCGGTGCCGCAATGGCATCGGGAACAAACGGCAACGTCCAGCCACCCAGGAAAAGCGAGACCATGATAGCAGCCATCACGAAGTTGCCTGAGAACTCGGCCAGATACATAAAACCGAAGCGCATCGCCGAGTACTCGGTCGAAAAGCCGCTGATGAGCTCGCTTTCGGACTCGGCCATGTCAAACGGCACCTGGCCGGTCTCCATCAGTGCGCAGATAAAGAAGATAATCGCGCTCGGCAGCGCCGGAATGACGAACCAGATCGACGCCTGTTGCGCCAACACGATTTCGCGCAGGTTGAGCGAACCGGCAAGCATAACCGGCACCACACAGGCCAAGATAAGCGGAATCTCGTAGCTAATCGAGCCACCGATGGCACGCATCGCGCCAATGAGCGCGTACTTGTTGCGGCTTGCGTATCCGGCCGCAAAGACGCCGAGCGGCACGAGCGAGACGAAGCCGAGCGTCATCAAAAGACCCAGGTGGATGTCGGCGGCGATAAGCGTTTCGGAAAACGGCAGTGCCGCGTAGGCCGCCAGTACCGGCATGAAGACCATCGCCGGCGCGAGGCAGTAGAGCCAGTAGTCGGTACGATTCGGGTGCCGGTCTTCTTTGACGAGCAACTTGAGGATGTCGGGAATAAGCTGAGCGATACCAGCCGGGCCGAGCTCGGTCGGGCCAAGGCGCAGATGTAGATGGCCGAGCACTTTGCGCAGCATGTAGATGGTGATGCCGCCGTTAAATATCATGATGGCGAGGATACACGACACGTGTACGAACGCCGTTGACCACATGCCCACGGTACTCATCGTTTCGGTGCTCATCGATCAACCTCCCCAAAGCAGAAGTCGAACGAAGCGAGCGTTACGATAGCGTCGGCAAGCATCTGACCAGGCAAAATTGTGTCAGCGAGCGCAAGGTGATACTGAATCGGCGGACGATAGCGCATGCGATACGGCATGTCGCCACCCTCACTATATATATGGACGCCGAGTTCACCTCGCGCGCCCTCAACGCTCCCGTATGCCTCGCCCTTCGGCAGGCGCAGCACCTTCGGAAGTTTTGCGATGTGCTCACCTTCGGGCGGACCCATCTCGATGAGTTGCTCAAGCATGCGTACCGATTGCTTCATCTCGTCGAAGCGCACGATCGTGCGTGCCCATACATCGCCGGCCGTCATCGTGTGTACGTCGAAGTCGAGTTTGTCGTAGTAGCCGTACGGGCGATCACGACGCAGGTCCCAATCGATACCGGACGCGCGCGCCACCCAGCCAGTCGCAGCAAACGAGAGTGCCATATCGTGCGGCACAACGCCAACGCCCTGCACACGTTGCTGGAACAGGTCGCTGCCGATGAGTGCTTCCCAGTGCTCGTCGAGATACTCGTCGGCCTTTTTGAGATAGCGCCGGAGCTTGAGATCGGCCTCGGTGCACCAGTCGGCAGCGACACCGCCGGGGCGCAGATAGTTAAACATCATGCGCTGGCCGGTCAGTGCTTCGAGTATCTCAAGACAGTCCTCGCGGTCACGAATTGCGTAGAGAAAGACGCCCATCGCGCCGGTATCGACACCGAGCGCCGCATACCAAACGAGGTGGCTGGCGAGACGACAGACTTCGGCGGCGGCGGTGCGAATCCACTCGGCACGTGCCGGTACCTCGATCTCGCCGAGCGTCTCGACCGCACGCACCATCGCCCATTCGCCCATAATACTGGCAGCGTAATCACCACGGTCCATCAAGGTCGCAAGCGCGCTGTAACGGCGATGCTCAGCAAGTTTTTCGATACCACGATGGAGATAACCAACGTGAGCCTCGCTGCTCATGACCGTCTCGCCGTTAAGCTCGAGAATACAGCGCAAGGCGCCGTGCGTCGAAGGATGCGAGGGGCCGAGGTTGAGGAGGAAGTGGTCGGCGGGAAGCTCGTGCGGACTATCCGATTGACGGCGCAGATTGCGTGGCACGACGATGCCCTCGGGCGGCTCGGGTGAGAGCCATCCCTGCAGGTCGTAGCCATCGAATCGTTCGAGGCCGGGCGCTAGCTGCGTGTCCACACGACCTCCTTGCTGCGAATCGGGGTCGTCTTGAGCAACGGCGTCGGGTAGTTCTTGTTTGTCACGAGACGCTTCGGATTCGGATGATCGAGCAGCGTGAGCCCAAACATCTCACAGAGCTCGCGTTCGGAGAGAAGCGCGCTCAAGAAAAAGTCGATGACCGAATGGTAGTCTGCCTGGTAGGCAAGCTGCATCTTAACGCGCACGTCGTAATCATACTTCATCGAGCGTAGGAAGTACGTGACCTCAACACAGCCGGGCTGGGCAGGCTGTGCTTCGATGCCTTTTTCCTCGTCAGCTTCGACCGCTTCACAGGCCTCGAGGTCAGCGCCAAAGAGGTCAATCATCTGGGTAAAGGCCGTCTCGCCGTCACGAAGTGCCGCAATGACGGTGTCGCGCTCGGTAGCGTGGACGCGTATGACGGTGCCGAGCTTGCCCTCGTCAACGCACGAGATAAAGCTTGCGCCGGCACTGGCAAGAATGCCACGCAGACCAATCGCATCGAGCTTGAGCGGTGAGGTCACGGGCGCGTTAACGGCGGGCATTTTCGCGCTCCTTCAGGCGCTCCGGCGTCTGCGCATAGATCTTCTCACGCAGCTGCAGAAATGCGTACTGGACGCTTTCGGGACGCGGCGGGCAGCCGGGAATATAGACATCAACAGGGATTATCTCATCAACGCCAAGATAGACGTTCGGGTACTCACGAAACGGCCCACCGGTGTTCGCGCACGCGCCGATTGAAACGACGTAGCGTGGCTCGGGCATCTGGTTATAGAGACGCTCGACCACCTCGGCCATCTTATAGTTGACGGTGCCGGCGACGAGCATGACATCGGCCTGACGTGGCACGCCGCGAAAGAACACGCCCATGCGATCGAAGTCGAAGCGTGGACCGCTTGCCCCGATAAGGCCCTCAAGCGAGCAGCACGCAATACCAAACGCAAGGTACCAGAGCGAATGGGCGCGCGCCCAGTCAAAGAGCTGCTCGGATTTAATGAACAGAAGTGAGTTTTCGCCCGTGTGTCGGTCTAATGCCACCCGAGCACTCCTTCCTTATATTCGTACGCAAGTCCCACGAGAATAATCGCAACGAAAACGATCATCGCGGTGACCTCGAACCAGCCCAAAAGTGTGCCGAGTGCGACGGCCCACGGGAAAATAAAGGCAACCTCGATATCGAAGATGACGAAAAGGATAGCGTACATGAAATAGCCGGGCTTAAAGCGAATCCATGGGTCGCCGATAGGCTCGACGCCGGACTCGAAGGTGACCCCTTTGCCTTCGGTAGGATTGGTTGGCGAGAGGAGCCATGACGCGCCGAGACCGATGCAGGCAAACGCCGCTCCAACGATGACGAACATCGCAATGACAACCTGCTCGAACATGCCAAACATCAGCCCCTTAATCGCACTCGCGCGCATCTGCACGTGAACTTGATTGCCTTATTATCGCAAATAATCTATATATTGTGTAAAGTTTTTACAGAATTAGTGCAAACGTGTCAAGCGTGGCCATTACGGCAATGCCGATTGCGAGATACGGGCCAAAAGCGATTGCGCTCTTTCGGGTCGTGCGGCGAGCGAGCAAGAGCACAATCCCTACGAATGCCGCCAACACCGTACCGAGCGCAAACGCAAGAACGACGATCGTTGCGCCAAGATAGATACCGGCTGCAAACATGAGCTTGATATCACCGCCACCAAAGCCATCGGTAAAATACGCGATGGCGAATAGCGGAACGCTGACGATGAACGCGCCAAGCACGGCATCCTGCCACGTGAGCTGGCCGGCAATAACGCGTGCGATGCCGAGAAGAGCGACGACAATCCACAGCATGTCAGGAATAGTATGCGTGCGTGCGTCTACGATAGCAATAGTGACGAGCACTCCTATGAGCGGCACAAGAAACAACATGTGCCCTATTTATGGAAGTGCGTCTTTAGGGACAAGCGAGACCTGCATCGGCAACTTGTTCGACAACGCCTTGTCAAACGTGAGAAGCGGGAGACCTTCCCTCATCGTTGCCTTCGCCACGAGATAGCAATCCATGAACGAAAGACTCTTGTGTTCGAGATAGCCGACAAAAGCAAGCTCAAACAATTCTCTATCGCAACGCAATCCCGGCTCGGAAAAAATCGCCTGAATCACCTGGTGTATGAGAGGACGTTCGATTTCTTTTACCTTCTCTAATACGAAAATCATCTCGATTAACGCTGCATCATACACTTCGTAGGGCTTACCCGAATCGATAAGTCTTTGAATTGAGAGGGCTTGTGAGGGCACATCCATGAGTACCCATCGCAAAAGACAATTCGTGTCAAGGCTAGCCGGCATATTTCTCTTTCACGTGGGCTGTAAACCCAGCACCGCTCTCTGCTGAGGTCTCAAGCGTTCCCTTTTTCTGCATCTGTTCGTGAAGTTGAGGGCGTAAGGTATCGAGTGCGGTTTGCTCACGAATTGTGATAACCCCGGCAGTCAAGCTGACCGCGATTTTCCTTCCTGGCTTCAAACCGAGTTCTTGGCGAAATGAGACGGGGATCGTTAATTGACCCTTACTCGTTATGGTAGTATATTGCGTCATAGTATTACTTTAGCAAATAGTATTACTATCTGCAACACGTCCTCGTGTGCGCGTGGAGCCGACGAGGGGATTTGAACCCCTGACCCCATCATTACGAGTGATGTGCTCTACCAGCTGAGCTACGTCGGCTTTTACCGCATTTTGCAGCGAAGGTCATTATAGGGCACACGAACGATTTGCGCAAAGTTTCGTTTTGAGCGATGTCGCTTACGCAACCCCTCTTACGCGGGGCTCACCGGGCCGGAAGCGTAATACGGGAGGTCGGTGGCGGTTCGGTCGGCGGGGTCGGTGGCGGTCTGACCGGTCGCGCCGGCCGGGTCGGTACCCGCGGCGATAGCGCGACAAAGCGCGAGCAGGCGCGCGGCGGCAACCTCGGGGTTCCACTCGTCAACGATGGTAGCATACGCCGCGCGCCCCAGACGCTCACGTAACGCGGCATCGTCGAGTGCGCGCATCACGTGCGTCGTCAGACCGTCGACCGAGCCACTGCGAAAGACAAGCCCGTTGACATCGTCCTCGATAAGATACGGCACGGCACCAGCTTTGTTACTCGCAACGACGGTACAGGCCGCGTTCATCGCCTCATTGACGACGGCACCCCAACCCTCGTTAAGATCGCTCGTAAAGATGAGTATGTTCGCCGCATTAAGGTAGTCTTTGACGTCAGATGCATGCACGGCACCCACAAAATCCACGCATGTATCCAGACCGTAGCGCACAATCATGCGCTCGATGCGCTCGTCTTCAGGCCCCGTGCCGAGCATACGCAGCTTAAAGCGATAGCCCTTGTCGCGGAGGCGTCGCGCCATAAAGATCGCCATCTCAGGGTGCTTCCAGTCGAGCGTACGCGCAACCCACGCAATCTCAAGCGGCCCGTCGGTGTCGGAGCGGCTCGAAGCTGCGCCCGTCGGCTTTCCGGCAATAAGCTCGTCGAGTGGCGGCCTATGGTGAGTCTCCGGGAAATATCCCCACTTGAAGGAACGATCTATAAAAGCGCCACGTTCGTTCATCTCGGCCGCCACGAATCCGCTTGCAGCGAGCAGATAGGTGTTCGGCAACATGCCGGGCCGGAGGTACTCGTTCGTCAGACGCCCCGTCCGACGCAGCTCGAAGTGCGCCTTCACGTTCTTGAGGAGGTGGTCGGTATAGTAGATCGTTGGCTTGCCGGCCTCAATGCGCTTAGCGAACAGCTCGAACGGCGCACGCCCCACCATCAAAATGTCGCACTCAGCGATAATCTTAGTGGCAGCATCGTTAACGACCCCGCCCTCTTCATACTGCACGAGATATGGCTGCGTTATCTCTTCGTCCCAGCCGAGCGCTTTGCGCTCAGCCAACATCGGCTCGAGCGCGATAAAGTGATACGTAACGTCTTTCTGCGCGACAAGATAGTCGCTCATCGGCGTCTGATGATGCGTCAGAAAGTTCGACACAAACGCGATGTGTAGGGGCTTTGGCTTTGGCGTGTTAGCTGACATGCTGACTCCTTTGGGTCGTACCTTTAATCGTACCGCTATCGTAGCACCTCTTGATAGATTTCACGTAACGTCCTCAAAGCTTGCGGATACTCGAACGTCGCGCTCATGCCAAACTCCGTGTACGGGAGGTCGAAGACATGGCCGGCCTTCACCGCATCGAAGTGGCGCCAGATATCGTTCTCCCGAAACTCTTCGTCGAACATATCGAGCACATCCTGCGGAAGCGCATGCGCCGCACGCAAGATGATATCCGGCTGTCTGGAGAGCATATCTTCGGTATTGACCGAGATAAACTCGGCGGCCTCGTCCTCATAGACGTTGGCAGCGCCGGTCATCGCCACGAGCGATCCAATATACGAGTTCTCCGTCGCAACGAGGTAGGAGCCGGGCAGCCCCATCAGAATCAGCACCCGAGGCGGTGTGTCGAAGGCGACCCCTTCTCGATACTGTGCCCGAAACGCTTCGTACTCGTCGAGCAGCGCTTGCGTTTCCTCTTCGCGCGCCAGCAACGGCCCGAGCTCGGCGATTGAGGCATACATATGGTCGATGCTCCGTAGGTTGAGAAACGCTACGTCGATGCGCGCCGCCTCGAAACGTGGCTGCAGACTGCTCTCAAGCGTCTTGGGCGCAAAGACCCAATCGGGCTGCAGGGAGCGGATAATTTCCATGTCGGGATTCATCGAGGCGCCTACGTTGGCGGCTTTCGCAAAACGGTCAGAGGCTTCAAGCTCGCTCTGCGGGACACCAATGACATCGACGTCGAGGCGCGCCATAATCTCGGCAACGGCGCGCGAGGTAGCGACGACTTGCTCGGTACCGGTAATGATTTTGGGACCGCCTCTGCCCTCAGGATATTGGTCTACGCAGCCCGTCGTCATGAAGGCCGCCGCACACAGTATGGCGACGATCAACGTACCCCGAACCTTCACTTTTTTCTCTTGAGAAAGTACGTAATACCCACAACGACGCCGATAACGAGCAAAAGACCGCCGGCAACGCCCAGGAAGATGAGGAGCGGCCCGCGCGCTTCGTCGCTGACCCCCGCGACTTCGTCGTTGTTGGCGTTTTCAAAGATAGAAATAGCCTCGTCATCGACCTCTTCTTCGGCCAGCGGAACGGCGACAGCTTCCCCTTCGGGGGCAAAGTGGACGAAGCCGACGACCTCACGCCCCATCGGGATCGAGATGAGCGACACGCGCAGAACGGCGTCTTTGCTCGGCACCTTTATCTGGAGGTCTTGCGTGTTGTCGTCGGGCTGCTCGGCGACGATACGGTACGGAATCGCCTCAACGGCCCTGCCCTGTGCGTCAAGGAGTTCGATGGCGAAGTCTCTCGACTCGGCGACGAGCCCCACCCGGAAGGTAATGAAGACGCTGCCTTCGTTATCGATGAGTAGCGTTGCCGGTGTCTTCATGATGAGGTTTTCGGTCATGCCTTGGCCGAGCCCCACGTTGTTGCCGGCGTCCTCAATCTCGCCCGTGAGAGGGTTGACGTAGGAGGGTACGGCCTGAAGAGCCTGCTCCTCGGCAGCACCGGCAAGGCCAGCGGAGGCAACGAGTGCCCCCGCAAGCAGTACACACAAAGCAAGTGTCGTGATAACTCTCTTATCTAACGAAAAGTTTTGCAAGCGCACGCAAGCCCCTCCCTATCGGCCCGATGTTCTTGACGGCAAGCATTCTGCCGGCGGCCCCGAGGCCCAGTGTGCCAAGGCCAATCGCCGTTGCGTGAACCTGCCACGGCAGATCCGCAATGCGCTGGCCGATACCACCGCTGTTATCGCCACCCGCCGAGCCATCGCTACCGGCACCGCTCTCAGGCGTAGCGCCGATGACGGGCTCAGGTGCGGCAGCCGTCGTCGTCTCTGCCGAGCGCTCGATAGCATCGAGAGCGGCGTCGTCAAGGGTGACTACGTTAGCAGCCGTGTTCGTCGAGAGGACTGCTCCGTCGGCTCGCTGCAGGGTATCCCAGCTGATGCGGAGGCGACCCGGAGGATTAGACGGACCGGGGTTCTCGGTCAGGTGGAATACGGCCGGCTGATACGCGTTCGTATTAGGAAGCGAGAAGCTGAAGCTGCTGGGCATCCCGCCGGGCAGATTGCGCGCGATGACCCCGGCACTGCTGCCGTTAACGGTAAGCGCACGCAGATACGCCGTGATGGTACCCACACGAATCGGCCGCGTCGAGAGCGACATCGTCATGCTGCCATCCCGCATATCGATAATTGCGGTGTTGTTGAGTGAGTTATTCGCAAAGGAGGGAGCGTTGTCCGTCGCGTGCCAGAAATCAACGCGCACGGTGTAGCGTCCCTCGGTCATGTTGTCGGCGGTGACAACGGTGTCGCCGGTTGGGCGACGCACGAGATTATTGTAGGCCGTAAGGAGAGTGCTGTGTGCAATGTTGACGTTGAGCTGCGAGGCGTTGGGGTTGGCCTCCACAATACGCGCAGCACCAAGTGCCTCATTAAGCGCAGCAACAGAAAGCTCGGTGTAGTGCGCACGATTTACACGCTCAGCACGCCAGATGAGATGCCGGAGAGCGGTCTTATCGACTGCGGGTGGCGGCGGCGGTACATACCCGTTGAACTCAAACCCACGATACGTGGTTCCCTGCAATTCAGCTGCACTGGTAATGTTAAGCTGTAGGCCAAAATTGACTACCGCAGGATTTCCCATAGCGGGCGGCATTGCGCCGCGATAGTTCATAGCGCTCACGATAAGTTCACTGTTCGGGTTGGGCCAATCTACCGTAACGACCAGAGCATCTTGCGCTGCATTCACCTCTTCACGAAGCGCATTAACAAAGTTTGCTGCTGCCGCACCGGTACTAAAGTTTGCACTCTGTCCTGCGTCATAGCGGTAGTCAACCAATCCCATCGATCCGGTGGGACCACCCACAATCGGCGTACCGATAATGATACCGGCAGTTTGAAAGAAGCTTACCGTATATCCCGTGCTCGTTACTTCAACGATAGCGTTGGTATCAAAGTTGCTCGCCTGGCTCGACGAAGCGCCAAAAGCATCGGTGAGTGTGACAGGAACGACGTAGGTTTTGCCTACTTGAAGAATGGTTGCGCTGGTAGCACCGATACCGATATCGCCGCTGGTGGCCGAGATACCGGCTGCGGTCGTGCTGGGGGCAGTCGTCCCCACACCGTCCGTGCCCGCAGTATCGGTGCTCTCAAGTGAGCCTTCGGGTAGGCCCTCGACAGAGCCCTGTGTGGTGCCGAACTCGGTGCTCGGCTCCTCAAAGGCACCGGCGACGGCCGGACCGACCGCCAAAACAGGCACTATCAACATCAAAAGAGCCATAGCTGACGCCATAGCTCTCCTCATCTTCATAGCCCTCATCGCCCTTTTTCCGACGGGCACACATGACGAACTTTTCTCGCCGACAAAGATATGCATAGTTGCTGATCCCCCTTGCCTGAACAGTTATACCTACTATCTATTATACCGTAAAATGGGCGTTTCGTGGGGCTTTTTTGGAAGATTTAAGCAGTAGTTTTTGCAAGAGTGGCGAGCATCTCATCGGGGCTAAACACGGGGATTGTCGCTTGCGCAAACCCTGCTTTGTCACGCGTGACAATGGCAAGTACGTCGGACGCATCGCCAGCCTCGTGCACTACCGCATCCTCGAAATCGGCGAACGGCGACGCGAGCGCGCTCTCAATCACGTACTCGTCGACGCGTGCGATACGAAAGAACTTGACGAGTTCCTCAAGGAACTCTCTCGTTTTTTGGTCCCCTATGCGCTTACACGCAAGATAATAGATAGTCGTAACGGTGTGAGCTGCAAGATAGCCATCGGCTTCGCCGCTTCTTATCTTTGAGAGAACGGATGCTGAATCACGTATATGCTGAGCACGGCTGAGAAGCACATCAAGAACAACATTGGTGTCAATTAGTATTCTCATAAATACTTCTTTTCAAGATAACCGTAGTACTCTTCTTTGACTTGCTCGTCGCTTAGGGTACTTGCGTTGGGAATTATGCCGATGAGCGAACGCACAACCGAATCAATCTCAGGGTCACTTTTCACATCCTGCACCTCTTGTAATCCTTGCTCTCGTCTTTGCTGCGCTAATTTTTGCTGTTCGAGCAGGTAAAAGTAATCAGAAACGAGCTGAGATACCGATTTATCGTAGATGCGTGCCATCTTTTTCCCCGCAGCAATGCGGTCTTTGTCCATGCGTAGCGTAAGCTTTGTTGCTGTTGCCATAAGGTGCTCACCATCTTTCTGACGTACACATCTTCAATAGATGTACGTCAAAAGTATAGCGTATAGGGCACTCGACTACAAGGGGGCGTGGACGACGAGCTGCTCATCGATGCAGCCAACACGCAGGTCAGTGCGGTAAATATCGCGCAAAAAGTCTTCGTTGACGAGTGCGTGGGGGCTTCCCTGCACGAGGGTGCCGTCGGCACGAAGCGCGATAAGCTCATCACACAGCTCAAAGGACTGGTTGATGTCGTGCAAGATAAGCACAACGGTCAGGCCGAGCTCTTGATTGAGCCGCCGAATCAGACGCAAAACCATGACCTGATAGTGAACATCCAAGAAGGTCGTGGGCTCGTCAAGGAACATGACGGGCGTCTGCTGAGCGAGCCCCAGCGCAATCCAAACGCGCTGCTGCTGTCCGCCGGAAAGCTCGCGCATACGCCGGTCGGCGACATCGCGCAGGTCACAGAAATCGATGGCCTCGTCGATGGCGGCCTCGTCGGCGTGGCTCAGGGTCTGGAAGGGCTGCTTGTGCGGCACGCGCCCAAACGCTACGAGTTGACGCACGGTAATGTCATACGGCGCCGTGTTTTGCTGCCACACGACGGCAACCTTGCGCGCAAGTTCACTCAAGCGATAGGCCGATAGCTCGCGCTCGTCGAGCATAATTTGCGAGCCTGCGTCTGCCTTCAGGTTCTTCGTAAGCAGCTTGAACAGGGTCGATTTGCCGGAGCCGTTTGCGCCCATGAGCGCCGTGATTTTGCCGCGCGCGATATCGAACGATATCCCTTCGAAGACGGTGGCCTCTGGATACGAAAACGAAAGGTCGCGCACCCGGTAAACGCTATCAGAGACATCAGAGTGCTCCTGGCAATGCAGGTCAAGGAGTGATTCTGATTCGTGAGATGAGTGTAGTGACCTACTCGATTCGAGCGAATCAGGTTCACGACACAGAGATGCGAAGCCAGGTGTGCTCTGCTTAGCCATAGTAGGTATTCTTACTGCGCAGGAGAACAATAAACAGCGGGCCACCCACAATAGCCATCAGGATTCCCGCGTTGATCTCGTAGGGAAACGCGATAAGGCGCCCTGTCGTATCGGCCAAAAGCATGAGAAGTGCGCCGGACAGGGCGCAGTACGGTAGCAGTACGCGGTGGTCGCTGCCCACAAGCAAACGACCGAGGTGTGGCACGATGAGCCCGAGAAAGGCGATAACACCCATCACGGCGCTTGCCACTGAGACGAGCATCACCGCTACCAAGGAGACCATGACACGCAGGACGGTCACGTTAACGCCCAACGAGCGAACCGTATCGTCTTCGAGCCCCAGCAGATTACATCGTGCAGAGAGCAGCAGTGCTGCCAGCAAGGCCGGCGTCACGTAAAACACGAGAAGGCGCACGTCGTTCCACGTCTTCATCGCAAGGCTCCCGGCAAAGGTCATCGAGCCGCCCATCGACGCACCACCCGACATCAAAACACCGATCCCCTCGCCCAAGCCGACGAGCACGGCGTTGACGGCGATACCGACGAGGATGACGCGCATGGGGGCAAGCCCTCCATGAAACGAGAGCGCGTACACGATGGCGAAGGTGAGTAGGCCGCCCCCTATCGCAAACAAAGGTGAGGAGAAGTACAGCATCGGGAACAGGCCGACGACGAGGGCAGACGCGAGGGCGGCGCCGCTCGATATACCGATGATGGAGGGGTCGGCTACCGGATTGCGCAGTACCGCCTGGAAGAGTGCGCCGGCCACCGCGAGGGCGGCGCCGCCAAAGAGCGCTATCAAAATACGAGGAAAGCGCAGGTCATAGATGGCGGCAACGCTAGGGTCGTACTCGACAAAGAGGCCGCGTAAGAGCTCAACGAACGAGACCTGGATGCTTCCCTGATTGACAGCAAAGAAGAACAGCCCGACGAGCATCGCGGCGGTCGCGGCAAAGACCATAGTAATCAGTAACGGTTTCCTCATAGCACCTTATGATACCGCAAGGATATCATACGCACCATGCGGGGAGTGTGACCGTACGATTATCGAGAAGCTGGACGGTCGACGAGGTCGAGATTATCGCGCCCTTTCCACGCACGGTTGCTCCTCTGTCGAGTGCCCGGAACGCACGTGTTAGATGCGGGCTCGGGCTACTCGTCTCCTTAATTTCGATAGGATGTACACCGTTGCCGTCGACCTCAACCCAATCGATTTCGCGCGCGTCGTAGTCACGATAGTAATAGAGTGTCGAGGAGCACGCGCTGTTTGTGCGCGAAAGTGCAAGCTGATTGATAAGATAATTTTCATACAATGTCGGTGCGGCATTGCTGGCCATGAGTTCTTGAACAGAGCGAATGTTAAGCAGATGGCACACAAAACCTGTGTCGAAAAAATAGAGCTTCGGTGTCTTCACCGTACGCGTAAGAAGGTTATTTGAATACGGGCGTACATAATAGATAACGCCTAGTGTTTCGAGTACCTCAAGCCAAATACGCGCCTGCTTGCGATCAAGTCGCGCGTCACGTGCAATGCCGTCAACATTAAGAAGCTGGCCATTGCGTGCCGCCACCACATCGAGAAACTGCAGAAAACCGACCGTATCGATAGACGGCTCAAGGTATTTGACATCTCGTTCGATATAGGACTTCACGTACGAATCAAAGAAAACATATCGGTCAAGTTGAGCTACCGTATGGACACGCGGCATGCCACCATCAAAAACGCGCTGATACATCTGGGCGCGCGTAAGCGGTTCCGTCGCATCAACACGGCTCTGTGCCTCCCGTACGGTGTAGTCGAAATGCGGAGTATCAAAGTGATTGTATAGTTCGTTTTGGCTCATGGAGCCGAGCTGAAGTATCCCAATGCGTCCGACAAGCGACTCGCTCACACCACGCATAAGGCGATACGTCTGCGAGCCGGTAAGCCAATAGTCCCCCGGACTTTTACGTCGATCGACTTCAATCTTCAGATAGTTGAAAAGTTCGGGTGCATACTGCACCTCATCGATCAAAAGCGGCGGCCGATACTCTGCGAGAAACCCATGCGGATCCGCCTGCGCAAACGCACGGAGCTCAAGATCGTCGAGAGAGATTATCGTACGCTTGTCGTGCATGTTCTGCGAAAGATGAGTGAGCAGCGTGGTCTTGCCTACCTGACGAGGACCGGTAAGGATAAGCACAAAAAACTGTTCAGTGAGCTCAGCGATACGTGCCTCAATATCACGAGAGATATACATACTCGACTCCCCTCAGCTAGCTCCAATACAAAAAATTACCCGAAGTTGCGGGCGTTTTTCTATTTTTGTAATTTTACCCGAAGTTGCGGGCATATGGCAATATACCCCATTAGCGGCTGAGTTTTTCGAGAACGTCGAGGATGCGATTACGAAGGAGAAAGGCGACGATGGCCACAATGACGGCGAAAACGACGATTCCGATGACGAGCTTCAGGTGCTCGCCGGCGATCGCCGCACCGAGGCCGGTAAAGACGAGTATCGCTGGGACCGCACCGATAAAGGCCGCGATGAGATATCGATACAGCTTCATCGTGGTGCGCGCAAAAACGTACGGCACCAGCCCATTGGGCAGAAACGGAATCATCGAAAATGCTACTACGGCGAGCTCAGGATAGCGCAAACCATCGAGGCGATCGGGGTCGAGCAGTCGTATCTTCGACGGCTTGACGGTCTGCGGAAAGCGCCGACGCACAAAGGTGCGCCCGGTGCGCATTGCGATAAACGCGATCGTATTACCCAGCATAACGCCGGTTAAACAGATTGCCGTCCCCCACCACGGGCCATATGCGAGACCGGCGAACACCTGAATAGGCGCGGCAGGAAACACTGCCGTCACAATCTGCAACGTTTGCGCACCAATAATGAGTGCGACTGCGGCTATTGTCTGCATCTACGACGCGTCTTCGCTCGCTCGTCTGATTTCATTACGCCTTATTTTACCTGAAATCGTCTTAGGTAGCTCGTCGACGAACTCGACGATGCGCGGGTATTTATAGGGCGCGGTCGTCTTTTTGACGTGTGATTGGAGCTCACGCGTGAGCGTCTCGTCGCCGGTCCAGCCCGAAGCCAACACGACGGTCGCCTTGACGACGAGCCCGCGCAAGCTATCGGGGGCACCGGTTACCGCGCACTCGACGACGGCCGGGTGCTCGATCAGCGCACTCTCGACCTCAAAGGGGCCGATGCGGTAGCCGCTGCACTTGATGACGTCATCGTTGCGCCCGACGAAGGTATAATAACCGTCGCTGTCGCACCACGCCACGTCACCCAGATTGTAACGATGGTCAGAGAAGACCTGTGCGGTGCGCTCCTCATCGTGACAGTAGCCAACGAAGAGCCCCGGTGGCCACTGTTTGCTGAGCCCCGTGACACAGATCTCGCCTTCCTCGCCGTCGGGTGCGTAGGCGCCGTCTTCGGCGAGCAGCCGGATGTTATAGAGCGCGGCGGGTTTGCCCATCGAGCCTGCGCGCGGCGTCACCCACGGCCACGTTGCGATAAGCACGACGCTTTCGGTCTGGCCGAAGCCTTCGCGGATGGTGTGCCCGGTCAGTTCCTTCCACTGGCGCGTAACCTCGGCGTTAAGTGGCTCGCCGGCGGTCGTGAAGTTTTGGACGCTCGAAAGGTCGTAGCGTGCCACATCTTCTTGCAGCATAAAGCGATACATCGTCGGCGGAACGCAGAACGTCGTCAGCTTATAGTCTTGGATCTTTTGCAGCAGATTCGTCGGTACGAAGCTCGCCATATCGTAGGCGAAGACGCCGGCGCCGCAGATCCACTGGCCGTAGATCTTGCCCCAGCCGAACTTGGCCCAGCCTGAATCGCTCACGCTCAGGTGCAGCGTGTTTTCACGCACCTGCTGCCAGTAGCGCGCCGTGATGATGTGGCCCAGCGGATGCGTATGGTTGTGGCGCACCATCTTGGGGTTGCCGGTCGTGCCGCTGGTGAAGTAGATCATGAGCGTGTCGTCGTTGGTCGTCGCACGCGAGCCGGTGGGGCGCTCCCACGTTGTAGGCGCTTCGGCGAGTAGCTCGTCAAAGATACGCCAGCCATCGCGTTGACCTGCGACAACGATAGTGTTCGTGATGCTGGGGGCCTCGGCACACGCCGCCTCGACCTGCTCGATAACGTAGTCGTTGTCCTGACAGATAACCATCTCGATATCGGCCGCATTGGCGCGGTAGGCGAGGTCCTTTTTCGTCAGTTGAGTCGTCCCGGGGATGAGCACGGCGCCGATCTTAAAGAGCGCGGTGGCGATAACCCAATACTCCCAACGCTGCCCCAGCACCAGCAGCACGACGCTGCCCTTTGTAACGCCGAGCGCAGTCAACGCGTTGGCGCACTGGTCGCTCAAACGGGCGATGTCAGAAAAGGTGAAGGTGCGCTCCTCGCCGTCATCGTTGCACCACACGAGCGCGACCTTTTCGGGCTCGACGGCTGCCCACTCGTCGACGACGTCGTAGGCAAAGTTGAAGTTCTCAGGAATCTTGATGTCGAAGTTATCGACGAAGTCTTCATACGAGTCGAATTCGAGGCGCGGGCAGTATTTTTTCAGAAGGTAATCCACAGGCGGTACTCCTTGCGTTCGGGGTGGCCGGTTCGGGGTGATCGACGAGGGGGCGGTGAGGGGTCGCGTGCGGCTACTCCGCGATGACCGTTACGAATACGGTGCGCTCATCGCCCGCGCACGCCTGATGGTGTGGCAGGCTCGCGTTGAAGTAAATCGAATCACCGGCGTTGAGCGTAATCGTGTGGCCGTCAAGGGTGAGCGCCATCGTGCCCTCAAGCACCATGTTGAACTCCTGTCCGTCGTGGCTCAGCACGTCGTCGGCCGGCGCGGGGCTCCCCGGCTCAAGCGTCACCAGCAGTGGCTGCATAATCTTGTTCGAGTACCGCCACGCCAGATCCTCAAAGGTGTAGCCGGTGCTGCGCTCGACAAGGCGTCCCTCGCCCTTACGAATAAGCTGGTAGGTGTCGAGCCGGCCGCGCACGCCGGTCAAAATCTCGGTCATATCGAGGCCGAACTTATGCGCTATATGATAGACGACGCTAATCGGCACATCGGCGCCGGTCTCCTCGTAGGCGGCGTACTGCTCGACGGTAACGTTGAGGTCCTCGGCCATCTCGTGGCGCGTGACATCGCACGCCTCACGAATACCCTTAAGGCGCTGGCCGAGCTCGCGCAGGTCGTTACTCATAGTCGTACCCCAGACGAAGCGCCTTAAGATTGTCATCGAGCAGGTGCAGATGACGTGCGCTCATCGACTTCTCGATAGCCTTCTCGGCCGTCTCGAGCGAAACGACGCCGCTCTGGCGCACGATGACGCCGGTCATAATGACGTTGGCGCCGCCTTTGAGATCGTTATCGAGAGCAAGCGTACTCGCCGGCACCGGCACGAGCCGCACCTCGGCGCGCTCGGCCACACCATCATGCTCGGCCACATCGGTCACGAATGTCGAGTCGAAGATACAGATACCACCGGGGACGACCGCATGGTAAAACTTATCGAAGCTCGGCTGGTTCATCGCAAGCAGCACGTCGGGCTCGGTCACGATGGGCGAGCCGACAGGCGCTTCAGAGAGCACGACGCTACAGTTCGCGGTACCACCGCGCATTTCGGGGCCGTAGCTGGGCATCCAGCTGACTTCGAGGCCTTCGAGGAGGCCGGCGTAGGTCAGCACCTTTGCCGCAAAGAGCACGCCCTGTCCCCCAAAGCCGGCAAGCTGGAAGTTGGTAGTCATTTGTCGATCTCCTTATAGACGCCCAGCGGATAGTACGGCAGCAGGTTTTCCTGTAGCCACGTAAACGAATCTGCCGGTGAAAGTCCCCAGTTCGTCGGGCATGTTGAGAGCAGCTCGACGATCGAGAAGCCCTTGCCGGCGATCTGGTTCTCAAACGCGCGTTTGATGGCACGTTTGGCCTCGCGTATGTGTGCCGGAGTATCGAGCGCGACACGCTGTGCCAGCGCCACCCCCTCAAGCGTTGAGAGCATCTCGACGACGCGAATCGGGTGTCCGTCACGCGCGACCTCGCGCCCATACGGTGACGTCTGCGTAACCTGACCGAGAAGCGAGGTCGGCGCGAGCTGGCCGCCCGTCATGCCGTAGATGGCGTTGTTGATGAAGATGATGACGATGTTGTCGCCGCGTGTCGCCGCGTGTACCATCTCAGCGGCACCGATTGAGGCGAGGTCGCCGTCGCCCTGATAGGTAAAGACAACGGCATCGGGATGGGTGCGGGCGACGGCGCAGGCGACGGCCGGGGCGCGCCCATGGGCGGCCTGTATGCCATCGCAGTTGAAGAACTCGTAAGCCAGCACCGAACAGCCGACCGGCGCAATAGCAATGGCGCGCCCCTCGACGCCGAGCTCATCGAGCACCTCGGCGATCAATCGGTGCGAGATGCCGTGCGTACAGCCCGGACAGTAGGTAAACGGCGCGTCGGTCAGCGCATGAGGGCGCCCCCCAAAAACCTTGGTATCGGTAGCCATTACGCATCACCGCCTTTCGCACACGCGTCATCACCGGCGATACGCTCGATCGCGGCAAGGATCTCGGTCGGGGCCGGAATGATGCCGCCCACCCGGCCAAAGAACTCAACGGGGGTACGACCGTTGACGACGAGCCGCACATCCTCGACCATCTGGCCCATGTTCATCTCGACCGACAAAAACGCCTTCGCCTGCGGGATACGCGCCTCGATAGCATCGACCGGAAACGGCACGAGCGTGATAGGACGCAGCAGGCCGGCCTTAATCCCGGCTTCGCGCGCCAGGTCAACGGCGGTACGCGAGGTACGCGCCGACGCGCCAAACGCCACGAGCACGATCTCGGCGTCTTCGGTGCGATACTCTTCGACACGTTGTTCGTTACGTTTGATGTCTTCGTAGCGTGCAAAGCGGGCTCGGTTCGACGCTTCGAGGTCGTCGGCAACGAGAAACAGCGAGGTGATCGTATTGTGGGGCCGCTTATCTTGGTGCCCGTTAGCTGCCCATGGCTTCTCGACGACTGTCGCGCCACCGGGCTCAGGGAGGGCGACCGGCTCCATCATCTGGCCCAGCATACCGTCGACGAGCACGATAACCGGCGTGCGGTAGCGGTCGGCGAGATCAAAGGCAATGTGTATCGTATCGGCCATCTCCTGGACGGTCGAAGGTGCAAGCACAATAGGGTGGAAGTCGCCGTGACCGGCTGCACGCGTGGCCTGCCAGTAGTCAGACTGCGAGGGCTGAATGCCGCCGAGCCCGGGGCCGCCGCGCTGGACGTTCACGATGACCGCCGGCAGATCGGCGCCGGCAAGGTAGCTGATGCCTTCGCTCTTGAGCGACATACCAGGGCTTGAGGTTGAGGTCATCGTGCGCACGCCGGAAGCGGCGGCCCCGTAGACCATGTTGATTGCGGCGACTTCGCTTTCGGCCTGCAGATAGGCACCGCCCTCTTTGGGCATGCGCTTGGACATGTAGGCGGCGAGCTCGTTTTGTGGCGTGATGGGATAGCCAAAGTACGCCTCACATCCGGCGCGGAGCGCTGCCTCGGCGAGCGCTTCATTGCCTTTCATCAGGACTTTTTCGGTAGCTTTCTCGGTGGTTTTGGGAGCCATCCTACACCTCCTCGACCATTATGGCAACGTCGGGACATATCACGGCGCACTGGCCACAGACGATGCATGCCTCTGGATCCGTGCACGTCGCCGGACGATAGCCTTTGGGCGTCAGTTTTGTTTCATCGAGCGCGAGAATATCTTTCGGACAGACCTCTATACAGAGTTTGCAGCCTTTACAATAAGTCTCGTCAACGGTAATTCGTGCTGCCATCGGTCCTCCCTTGCGGAACAGCGATAATATCATAGGATAGCACAAAAACCCACTGAAATATGTATGAATAATGAACTTTATATGTGCTTTTTATGTGTTATCCTGCAAGACATCAGCGGACAGAAAGGAGTTTAGTTATGAGTACTACGCCCTATCAACCCCTGCCCGGAGAGCAGCTCAAAGTGCTGCACGTATCGGAGGAGCTCTGCCTCTATACGTTCCAGGCAACCCGCAAGATGGCTCGGGCAAATCGCGGCAGCCTAGGAATGCGTCTGGAGAATGCGGTGCTCAAGCCGATGGACCACATTCTTCGTGCAAACGACGTGTTCCTGTCGCCCGATATGGACGACAAGACGCGCCTCAGCGAGCTCGAAGAACGTGTCCGGCTCCAAAACAAGGCGAAGCATGCCGTGCACTCCCTTACTCGTCTTGCGCACGTCATGTTCTTGCTCGAAACGATAACCGGCAAGCAATACACGCAGATCGCCAAAAAGTCTACGAGCCTCTATTGGATGATCGTCGCGTGGCGTGACAGTGATCTCAAGCGCTGGGGTGTGCCGGAAAGCCCCACGGGCAAGAGTCCCTCCAAGGGAAGTTCCACCGATGAAAGTCCCACCGATGAGAAAGGATAGTGGTTACTATGCATTACGAAAAGATTAGCGATTTCCTCAGCCTTCATGAGGCCATGCGTCGCTCACTGTGCGGGAAGCGGATGAAGACGGAGGCTGCTCAGTTCAACCTGAACGCCTCTATAGAGCTCGCACGGCTTGCCGACGAGCTCCAACAAGGCACCTATCAACCGGAGAAACACTACTGCTTCACCCTGACTCGCCCCAAGACGCGCACCATCTATGCCCCGCCCTATCGGGACCGCGTTGTCTTGCGCTCGTTGTGCGACAACGCGCTGGCCGACATCATCGGAGCCACTCTTATCGAGGCGAACGCAGCATGCCAGAAGGGAAAGGGCAGCCACTTCACGCTCGATCTCTTCGAGAGCTTTATCGCCGACATCCGGGATACGCACGGGAGAGATTTTTATGCGCTGAAGTGCGATATCAGACAGTTCTTCCCCAGTATTCCTCACCGGCAGCTCAAGGAAAAACTGCTCTTAGCATTCCATGAGTACGGCGTCGATGATGAGCGCTTTGTGCGTCTGTGCTTCCAGTTCATCGACTACTTCCACACGCCGGGTACCCCTCAAAGAGGGCTCGCCCTAGGCAACCAATCAAGCCAGTGGTACGGGCTGCTCTACCTCGACAGTGTCGACAAGCTGGTCACCCAAGAGCTTGGTATTCCTCACTACATACGGTACATGGACGACTTCATCGTGCTGCACGAATCGAAGGCGCATCTTCAAGAGGTAAAGGCGCGCATCACCGAGCACGTAGAAGACGACCTGGGCCTCTTCTTGAACAGTAAGACCCAGATCACGCACATGAAAAATGGTGTGGAGGCGATCGGCTGGCGCTACATCATCGACAAGAAGACCGGCTACATCGTGCGCAAGATACGCAACTCGACCCGCACGCGCATGGTGCGCTATGTGCGCAAATTAAGCAAGAACATGGGCAACGATCCCATCAAGCGTGCCGAGCTCGATACCATCGTCAACAGCTACCTCGCGCATCTCTACCACGGCAATACCTACCGTCTTCGTGAGAAGCTTCTTGAGCTCCATACCCCGCCGAACCCCTATCAGCCTTCACGGCCGTTGCGTGGTGCGGCACTGGAGCGCTATCGGGCGCAGCAGGACCTCAAGAACGCACTCAACGAGTAACGTAGCGACGCGCGTTACGCGCTCAAGCAGGCAATCGGTATGACGTGCACCCCATCGGGACGGGTGTACGCATACTGTCCTGCATAAAGAATGGCCAGAAATGCGGGCTCACCAATATGGCGCGTATCGATACGCTCGGTCAATGTCCGTAGCTGTTGTGCTGCCTCATCGATTTGTGCATCACCTAGTTTGACCTCCAGCGCCGCCCAACGCCCATCAGAGAGCGTGACGATTTCGTCTATCTCGAAACCAGATGCATCACGATAGTGTGCTACCTCGCCGCCAAGATGCTGTGCGTAAATACACAGATCGCGGTAGCATAATGATTCGAACATATGGCCAAGCGTGCGAAAGTCTCGCAACAGCTGCGCCGGCGAAGCGCCAAGTGCTGCTACGGCAAGGGATGGGTCGGTTAGGTGGCGCTTGGGAGCCTGACGTAAAACCGTTTTTGCGCGCAACGACACACTCCATGCAGGCTGTTCCTCTACAAAGTACACGCTCTTAAGATAGTTAAGATAGTTGTCCGCAGTCGAACGAGACAGCGTGCCCCCACGTTCGCGCACATCCTCAATGAGCGTCGAGACCTTCACCGGCTGTGCCACATTGCGCGCAAGCGCCCTAACAAATAATGTCTGCTTAGCACGATCGAGTCGCGCACCACCGTTGCGTGATGCATGGTCCTCCTGATGACTGTTCTCACGGTGCTGAATAAGCTTAACGTAGTTTCCTGCTACCAGCCCGGCAGCATCTCGATCAAGCGAAAGAGCGGCCGGCCACCCCCCGCGGGTAAGTGCCCAGAGAATATCAGTCTTCAGATTAGCTGTTATCTGATGCATCTCAAGCGAGGTACCGTCGAATAGCTGTGCCAACGACACCGAGCCATCCGATTCACCTGATTCAAACAGCGACATCGTGCGCATACGAATAAGTGCAAAACGCCCTGCCCCACTATGAGCAGGAGCACGTGTCGTGCCCGTCGATGAGCCGGTAAAGATAAACTGTCCGGGCACACTACGCTCATCGATGATACGGCGCGCTTTGTCCCACAACACAGGCTCAAGCTGCCATTCATCCACCAGACGAGGAGTCGCACCCATAAGCACCTCATCGGATAAGGTGCGCGCCAAATCTCGATTATCGGTCGTGTAAAAAACACTACGTGCAAATTCAAGTGAGCTACGAGTTTTCCCGCACCACTTGGGCCCCTCAATAAGTACGCCGCCCATTGCTCTGAGCTGACGCTCAATATCGATATCAGTCAGGCGCGGCAGATAGGTACTTTTGGTCATCGTATGCCTCTCTTCACAGGTACACGCCTATCATTGTAGCAAAAATAGTGAGATTAAGGTAGTAAAAATGTAGAGAATAGCCTAGCAAAAATAGTGAGATTAAGGTAGTAACAATGTGGAGGGGCTGTAATGGGGGGCGGCGGAGATTATCCTGTGGAAAACTTTTTCTTGGCGGCGATTTTTTTCTCGCGTTTTTGGTACTCTTCGGTGAGTATTTCGTACGGCATGTGCTTCTTAAGGTACCGTAGCCGGTGATGTTCACAAAACCCGTGCTTCTTAATGACCTTAATGTGTGCTGCCGTCGGATACCCTTTATTGACATCGAAGTTATAGAGCACTTCGCTACCTTCGCCCAGCTCACAGAGCCGGCGCATGTATTCGTCACGCGCTTCCTTCGCCACTACCGATGCCGCCGCAATGACGGCAACCGTACTGTCCCCGCCTACCAAATATTCGACCTCAACGTCGTCTGACGGGAACTCAAGCGCACCGTCACCATCGATTAACAATATATCGGGATTAACACCTTCTAGCTGGGTTTTTACATCCTTAAACGCCTCAACTAACGCCACGCTTTCTGCGTGATCAGGCCCGTATTTATCGATTGTATGGATGTCTGCAGACCCTACGGCCCACGCTATCGCTTCTTCCTTGATGCGCTCGCAGGCTTCCGCCCGGCGCCGCACCGTCATTTTCTTACTGTCATCAAGCCACGGGATAGCGTCCTTGCCCGCATCTAAAACGACGACCCCGACCATTAAAGGCCCAGCTAAAGCACCGCGTCCGGCCTCATCCGCGCCGGCAATGAACCGGTACCCCCGCTGGCGCCGTAAGCGCTCTTCGGTGCGGTATAAATCGTCCAAGCGAGCCAGCTCTCGAACATCGAGAGCTGGCTCTAACCTATCATTAACACTTCGTCGTGGGCGCCTCATACGACTTCGTCATGCGCCTACGGATTGACGATTAGCGAACCCACAAGGCTGGACGCACGCCACGCACATTGGTGGCAGCAATGTCGCCCGCCACGGCCCCAGTGATGTTCACGCGAGCCGCCGTAGTGGCAGCGTTGCCCGGAGACCGCAGCCACTGATTGTACCAGATA
>Ga0099364_10000929_pt1 | contig 49833 bp, 39 predicted proteins | sample TergutTh196P3_FD_73070 | JGI IMG/M metagenome (GOLD analysis project Ga0099364, IMG submission 73070) | Microcerotermes parvus P3 segment gut microbial communities from Pointe-Noire, Republic of the Congo - Th196 P3 | ecosystem: Host-associated > Arthropoda: Insects > Digestive system > Gut ... | reverse complement strand
CGCCGCCTGTGCGTTCGGCGATTACGTCGTCCAGGGCGAAATAGTTATTGCCCCACAATGATGTGCCGCCATATGTGTAGCTGGTGGCCTGCTCGACGGTCGCCGACAGCAAATCGTCATGCACGAGCCCGGCCTCCACGCAGCGAGCCATAAAATCCGAATGGGCCTTAAATTCCGGGGTATCCATCAAAAAGTGCACCACCCCGTCATTGGTGATCATAAAGAGATCGTCGTACCATGTGGTAAAGGGCTGCGTGGCCACGGCGTGATAGATAAACGTATTTGTGTATGAGGGGGTCTGGACGGCATATTTCAATTTTTCGGCGCCCTCATATAAATTCTGCATCTCGACCATGCAGTTGAAAAAGTCATCGAGCGAATCAAATACAGTGCCATAGGACGTCTGTTCCCTCAAATCCTTGCGGATTACCGTAGAGCCGGGAGTTCCACCGGTTAGCGATACCCAGTAGGCGGGAATGATATATGTGTCCCCTCTGACTTTGGCGTCGCCCCACACCCAATCGGGGATCATGTTGACCACATTGGGCCCGAATTCATCGAGCCACGCGTCAATCGGCGAAAGCGCGTCGCGATTTACATACGACGCAAAAGGAATGAGGTCGTCCATGATGTGGAACATCTCAAACGGCTCGCCTGTGCTGAGCATGGTGTTGATCTTTTGTTCCCAAACGTCCCATCCGATATAGACCGACTCAAATTCTACCGGCACCCCGTCGGCCTGCATGGCTTCGTTAACGGCCTTTTCCACTTCGTCCGTACCTGTTTGAATGTTGCCGGGGACAAGGTAGCGCATCTTTTTAATGTCCATAGTGTCCGCCGCTGCCCCAGCGGTTGACGCTGCTGTTGTGGCCACCGCTGCCGCTGTAGTCGCTGCCGCTGCCGTTGTGGTTTGTTCTTCTTCGCCGTCAGCATCCTCGTCGGCATCCGCTTCCGCCGCCGCCGCAGTCGTAGCCGCTGCGGCAGTTGTCGCGGCCGCCGTCGTCGCCTGGTTGGAGCCCTGGCCGCAGCCGACAAGTACCGCAAAAATAAACAATGCCGACAAAACCAACGCTAAAATTCTTTGTTTCTTCATTTTAATTGCTCCTCCTTAAACGTTTTATTTTATTAGGTAATTGTAATAGTCGTGGACGAACACTGTTGTCTACATATACGTATATGTATACGTTTATTGTATTACATTAAATTTAATAACAGCCCCTTTGTATTACCCTTTGACGGAGCCCATTACCAGGCCTTTTACGAAGTATCTCTGCAAAAACGGGTACAGCAGCACAATCGGGCCGATTGTGACAATCACGGTAGCCATTTTCAATGTTTCCGCAGGGGGGTCTAGCACAATTTCGATGCCCATCTGCTGCAGCCGCCGCAGCGCCGCCATGTCAGATTGCAATGTGAAAAGCATATACTGCAGTGGATACAGATCGCGGTTTGTGTCTATGAGCATAACGGCATTCCACCAGTCGTTCCAATAGCCGAGGGCGGCAAACAGCGTAATTGTAGCCAGCACCGGCATGCTCAGCGGAAAATACATCCGAAACGCAATTATGACGTCATTGGCGCCGTCTATCCGCGCCGACTCGATGATGGAGTCCGGGATGGTCCTCATGAAATTGCGGACCAAAAACATGTTCCACACAGAAAACAGCAGGTTCGGCACAATCAGCGCGGCCCAATTGTCCTTGAGACCCAGGGTAGTGCAAATCATGTACCATGGGACCAGGCCGCCGTTGAACAGCATGGTCACATAAAAGAACATGGACAGATGGCCCCGGTACCGCACAGATTTGTTGGCCAGCGTGAAGCCGCCCATGCCGGTTATCAGCACGGCGAAAAACGTGCCTATTACAGTCACTGTGCCGCTGACGCCGTATGCGCGTATAATGGAGCTGCCCTTGCGAAACACCAGCCCATAGGCGCGGAGCGAGAAATCGCGCGGGATGGCCGAGTACCCGAGCGATTTGATGGCGGCCTCGTCCGAGAACGAAGTGCCCAGCACAACCAGCATGGGATAGACGCAGAACACGGCAAAGAGTATGACCAGCACGGTCGCCGTTATATCGTAGCCTGATAGTTGCTTAATTTTTGAGTGTTTTTTTATGCCAATGGAGCTCATCAGAACAACGCCCCTTCAGGGAAGAATTTTCGGGTCAGCATGTTTGTGCTCAAAACCAAAATAAACCCTATTAACGACTGGAACAGACCGACAGCCATTGACTGCGCGGGATCCCCCACAAGCCTCAGCAGACGGAAAACATATGTGTCGATGACGTCCGTCGTGGGGAACAGCACGCCGTTGTCGCGTATAAGGGCATAAATCATGCCAAAGTCGCCATAAAAAATGCGGCCCAGGCTCAAAAGCGTCAATATCGCCACTGTGGGCATGAGCAGCGGCAGCGTGATGTGCCGGTTCTGCTGGAACCTGGACGCGCCGTCGATATGCGCGGCCTCATAGAGCTCCCCGTCGATGCCGGTGATGACGGCCAGGTATATGACCGAGCTGTATCCCGTCCCTTTCCAGATGCGCATTATGACCAGTATGGCAGGCCAATAGGAGGCGGTGGCGTACCAGCGGATATTTGACAGGCCCAGCGAGCGCAGCGCAGTGTTGATCACGCCAGGGTCGGTCGCAAGCAGCGCGTTGAGGATGTATGAGACGATTACCCATGATATAAAGTGCGGCAGCAAAAACATGGTTTGGCTGACTTTTGCGATTTTGCGCGATATCACGTCGTTTAGCAGGATGGCAAACAGCACGGACGCGGTCGTCGAGAACACCAGAAACATCATGTTCAGCATAATGGTGTTGCCGATGACCACGCTCGCGTAGTCAGACGTGAAGAAGAACTCGAAATTTTTAAGGCCATTGAACGGGGAGCGCCACACCCCCAGGCGGTAGCTGAACTGCTTAAACGCCATGATCATAAAGGGGATCGTCGCGTAGCCGAAAATTACCGTATATGTTATAGCAGGCAGAATCAGCAGATAGCTGAACTTGTTTTGGCGTATGTCGGTGAAGAAGGTATATTTGTGCTTTTTTCGTTTAATAATAGTTGAGTCGATATCATTTGATGGCGATGAAGCAATTGGTTTGCTCATAGGTTAACCTTTATATATGGATATATATGATTATGATAAAAGTTTATGGAACAGATTCATGGAACAAGTTTAATGAAACGAATCTTATGGAACAAGCATCTAAGTTAATTAAAATTCATATTTATCGAATTCGCTAAAATGTTAATCTATTTAGTAATATTTGTCAATAGGCCGTACAATAATTTACATAGGCTTCCGGCCGGTATGATTTTTACGTCTGGCGAGGATTATATGTAGTACCGACGCCCAATAATTGCGCTCCTGTACGCTTCGGCTTTTTTGGTGGTTGTCCCTGCAGCGTTGCTCGGAAAGCATAAAATCCCCGCGCAGCAACGCCAGGCTCATGTTTTTGTCCAACGCGCCCATAAGCCCTATGTCAAGTTTTTTGCTTAACACATAATCCCGGACGTGGTTCCGCAAATCTTCATATTCGGTATGGACAAAAGCCCCGTCACGATATCTCAATGTAATGACCGGCACGTCCGCCCCGGCAACCCTTAACCCGTATGTGGGATCACCATCCTCTACAGAGTCGCCGACATATAGGTAATATATCCGTTTAAAATCTACAGATTGCCGTAGCATCCGCCCAAGACGCTGAACACGCTGCCTTGCGCTCATGCTTGAAGAAACAATGATCCCGGCGTCGGTGGACGGTATATTCAAACCTTCGTCCAGCGCCCTGCAACATACCAGCATCCTTAAATCCCCGCGCTTATAGCATTCAAGCATATCCAGGCGCATTGAATCCGCCATTTTTGAATGATACAACCCGGCTTGGCCAGGGTATTGTTCTGATATATTTTTATGCAATAATTCGGCGGAATGTATGCGCTCGCAAAATAACAGGATCCTTGTGTGTGCCGGGAGAGCCTTTATTATTGCCAACACGCACATGGGGCGTTCGGCTGCCATGTGGCACAGCGTTTTTCGCTTATACATGAGTGCCAAGGCGTTGCGCGCAGTCGACGCGATATTCCCTTCCCCCCGGGTAGCCAATTTATTTAAAGATATAAAAAAACGGACGGGCGCCATCCCCTTTAGTTCAGGATGCGTGTGATAGAGCTGCGCATAGCACATAGACAGCCTGTCACAGAGATCCGCATATATATCGCGCTCGCCCGAATTGAAATTCAAACGTATACTAAATAGGATAAATTTGCTGATGATACCGTCGTTCAGCGCCTTTTTAAAGCCATATGTATATATTTCCGGCCCAATCGGGGTAGTTATCGCACTATAATTCGCGACCTCGGGAGTCGCCGACAAACCCAATGCAAAATATTGCGCCCCGCTGACGGCCATTTTATTAAAATCAAATATGCGGTTGTTTTCCGCGCTGCTATAATGGTGGCATTCGTCCGCTATTAAAAAAACGGCGAAACCGGCTTTTTGATCGGCTATGATATGCCGGGCCAGGCTATACCGAGCCGAGTTTACGACATAAATCATATATTTCCTGGCTAATTCCTTGCGATCGCCCCGGTACATGCCAATGTCCGCAGCGGGCGCGCCAAGCCCGTTTTTAACTTCCTCTTTCCATTGATCCGCCAAAAATATCTGCGGAACGACTATTTTTACGCGCAGCTCCAGATATAATGATTCCTCCAGGCGGCGGATCGCATTCAACGCCAGCATAGTCTTACCTGAACCGGTAACCGCTTTGACGATGCCGCGATAGTTATTCTTTTCCCATTGCTCTAAACATTCGGCTTGCCAATCATATAATACCAACGTAACCAGCCCTCTACCCATGCCTACTATGCTTACCACGCCTACCATGCCTACCATACCTACCATGCTTACTATATCTATCATGCCTACATCGATATGCATATATGATATGCATATATTTAACTATGCAAAATCCATGCGCCTTGACATGGGGATTATAACAGCATAAAATACGACCGTCTACACTAGCTTTTATATAAATATCTTTTCATATTTATATAGTTTTCGTGGGGGGTTCATTTTGGATTACGAATTGTTTTACGCCGATGCGCTCATTATTGCCAAGGACATAAAAGAAAAAACCGATGCCCAAACTAGGGCTGTCAAAAAAATCCAGAAATGTCTGGAAGACGGCGACATTAACGCGCTTCCGAAACTTTTCGCGGCTCTGCGGGACGCGTCCAAAGAGCGTGAGGACGCGCTTGGGAGCTTGGAAGCGCTTGTGATGGCGTTTGACGGGCAAGAATATATGTCGAACGGGGACTTTGCCGCACAGATGCTCGAATGCTGCCGCCAGCTTGATTTGGATGTTCAAGGCAATTTCCCTGTTTATGAAATGTTCCCCTGCAGGGTGAGTGTCAATCCCGCGACGCAGGAGGTTACGGTGGACCGCAAGAGGCTGCCGTGCCTGCGCCCATCAAAGATCGTATCCGATATTAAATTGGTGTTGGACAAGCTGTCGAAAGCCGCTTTTAATACGCAGGTTTTCGCGAAAGAGCTCGCGGCTGCGTACGACTTGGCGCTAATTAAAGTATCCAGGAAAAAGACATATGTGCCCGACGCGCCTGTGTATGTGCTTGACCTATATGAATACTTGACGCCGATGAGGCGCTATAAAAGGGATTACACCCGGCATAATTTCGCATATGATCTTGCGCGATTGTACGCGGCGGAGGGACTGCAGCTTGACGATGGGCGTAAAATCCGCTTCGACACTGTGCGCGACGCAAAAAAAGCTATTAGGATACTCGACCATAATGGTTTGGAGCAATTTATAACGACCATCAAGTTTTATAGGTAATCGGGGGGCGCATTGTGGATAATGAATTGCAAACAGCGATTTCACGTATAAAAAGCGGGGTTGCGCCCGGACATGCCGCAATTGTCGGCGATATGACGCTTGGAATCAACTTCCTCGCCGAGTTTTGGGAAACGAATTATTTAAGCAAATATATACCATGTGGCGGGAACCGCATCCAGTTCATCACGGGCCGGCAGGGCAGCGGCAAGACGCATATGATAGAATACCTTCTCAGCCGCGCCGGGGGCGGAGATTCAGTCGGCGGCAATTCAGCCGTTGGCCATTATAAAATCGCATCATTTTCCGCCCGGAAAATATGGGTACATGATTTTAAGGAAATATTTTTTGAAGTGCTGCGGCAATGCGATCTTGAGGATTGCCTGTCGCGCTGCGCCCGCGAGGTCGTAAAAAGCCTGGGTTTTGACCCGAACGATTTTGACGGGCGGTTTATAGACTATTTAGCGTCAAAGGGCCAAAACGATCCCATAACCAAGAGGGAGATTCGCCTGCAATTAAACCAGATGTTTTTGCATAATCCGCTGATAGATAACAATTTCGCGTGCGCGTGCGCGTTGTTGACGGGCGGGCAGTTAGGGCACCCGCTGTTGGAAGAACCTGCTCGCGAAGCCCTGCTGGGATGGCTGTCGGGGCGGAAGGACGTAAAATTGGCGTTTTTGCGCAGCCTTGGCCTCTCTCCGGTGCGCATAGCCAAAAATAATGCACGGCATATGTTGCGCTCTCTGGTTGAGGTCGTTAAAATGGCCGGTTACGATGGCGTTATCATCGCAGTTGACGATTTGGACATATTGGTTTCCAGCGACAGCATGGATGAAATACGGTATACGCGCCTGAAACGTGAAGACGCGTATGAGAGTCTGCGCGAACTCATAGACGAAATAGACACTTTGCGCAACGTATTCTTTTTGTTCGCGTTTGATCGAAAACTGATTGACGACGATAAATATGGGGTTAAATCTTATCAGGCGCTATGGTTCCGTATGCAAAATGAAATCCGGAGCGAACGTATTAACCGCTTTTCCAATATGATCGATTTGGATAAGCTGCCGGTGTACGATGTTCGGTTCATAATGGAGTTGTCTGCGCGCGTAGCAAGATTGGTAAATACTACTGAAGAGCGCCCGGCGCAACCGCTTGACGAAGGGGCTGCGGTTGCATTGCTGTCCAAGGCGGGATTTGGCGAAATTGCGCTGCCGCGCAAGGTCATCCTGGCGACAATCGGGCAAAAGGTAGATGAATAATATCCTACAGGGGGGCCAGGGGGGCGCCATATGGATTTTGAGGCGAGAAAAGTTATAGAGGCGCTGCGGTCCGGGGTCCCGTCGAGGGCTATCGGCGGGTATTTCGGGAGCGCGCGGATGGATTTACTGGCGGGTATCGCCGATTGGTTGAATGAACAAACGGCCGGCGGCAAAATATTGACCGCCAGCTACGGCGAGGGGAAAACCCATCTGCTAAACACTGTGTTCGGGATGGCGCGCAGTAAAAACATGGCCGTTTCATTTGTGTCTTTATCGCGCGAAACACCGTTTAATAACCTATATCAGACATATCAAAAGATTGCGCTAAACACATATTTGCCCAATCGGGAACAGGCTGGGTTCGACGATCTGCTGGACAAGCTTGATCAAGGCAAAATGGCGGAGCTGCAGCTTTACGCCGCGAAAGAGCTTCAAACGGATAAATTATATTATCTGGCCAAAGCATATTGCAACACGGACGACCCGGAAGCCAAGTTTTCACTGCTCGCAGACATGCAAGGGGATTTTATTGGCAATACGCAGTTAAAGAAGATATACAAAGATATTTTTGCCGAAAAGATTGCTTTTTCAGTAAACTTTGTAAAAAGCCGCCACACTTGGGACTATATACTTTTCCTAAACAAGCTGTTTATAATATCCGGGCTGAGCGGCTGGATTATCCTGTTTGACGAGGCCGAGCATATCGGGAGGCTGGGGCGCAAATCGCGTTTTGGCGCCTATAGCAATATGGCGAAATTCTTGAATGGGGATAATCACGGACCTTACTCGTTGTTCACTATGACGAGCAACTACGCCATGCAGGTTATTGACGGCAAAAGCGAGCGCGAGCATTTGGCCAACGCGGAAGGCGTCGATAAAGAAATGATCGAGTACGCGCTTGTTAGAATCGAGACAGCAACAGAGCTGCCGCCACTCGACCGCCATGAGTTCCAAGAAGCAATAAATAAAATTGTGGAATTCCACGCGCGCGCATATGACTGGAAACCCAGCTCCGATATTGGCGAGTTGTGCGAAATGGCCTGGTCCTGCGGTTATTATTTACGCACTAAAATCCGGGCTGCCATAGAGTACCTTGATCAGTTCTTCCAATACGGCGACGCCGGCGTGGTTGTGGCGGGCGAGCTGGAGCAGGAAACTTACAACGAAGAAATCCCCCTCCCGGATGAATTATAAAATGCGCCATAAACCATTTGCCATTAGACGATTGTAAGTGCCGGTATTTTACGAGCGAGCGCTGTTCGCCCCTACTACATATTGTATATATGTAAAAATCAGCTGCCTATATGTAGGGACGCACATTGTGCGTCCGCGATGTTTACAATCGCCTAATCCTATGCCATCATATATATTATATGCATGTTTACTTACCAATACGCCGAATTTATAAGGACCGATTAATGCGGAATATTAATGAAATGAACACTGGGGCGCGGTCGGCGCTGATGGTTTTATTAATGGCTATTGTTGTTGTTTGTGTTTTTGCGTCCCCCGGAACTGCGGGGGTTGTGGCGGTGGCTGCCGGCGAGTTGGGCGTCAAAGAGGCGCCGCATGTGCGTGTGGTCGTCAATGGCGTCCCCGGCACATACACGGATGCCGCGCTTGAATTAAACGCGCGGATACTCCTGCCGTTTCGCGAGGTGCTGACCAAGCTCGGCGTACCCAACGACGACGAGCATATAAAATGGAACGACGACGACGAATCGGTGACGGTTCTATACGGGCAAGATGAAATATGGCTTCAGATAGGGAACCCTGTAATGACATTGAACGGCGTTGAAAAGCCGTTTGACGTCGCCCCGTTTTTCAATGAGAAGAATAACCGTTCCTACGTACCTGTGCGTGCAGTCTCCGAATTGCTGGACAAGTATGTGATGTGGGAAGACGCCACGTCGACTGTGTATATCCGGGACAAGGCGAACTACGCGGAAACCCTGTCGCTGCTGGAGCGGATGAACAAGGCAGATAAGCCCGCGATGGTTCGGGCTTCCACGGACAGTTTGATAAATTTCCAAATAACGACCAGCGGCGCCCCGCTGGCAGACGCCGACGAGGACGGCGTGCTGCGGGCGTCGATGGAGACGTCCAAATTGATCATGTCCGATCGGGACAGCGGCATAACCCATATCAAGCAGTTGACAGTCATAGACGGCATCAACATTGGGTCTGAGCTGTTTGTGCACAGCGGTAGAAATTTCATGAAAATTGAGGGCCCCGGGCTTGTGTGGAGCGAAACGTTCGATCAATATGAAGACATCGACGCGACGCTGGCCCGGATCATGATGTCGGATGCGCTGGCGGAGGAGCGCCCGCCTTCGGATATCGCAATGGGGCTGGCTGTGACCATGGGCCCGGAAGATGGCTATACGATAGTGGGGGAGCCGCTTGCTGTCGCCGATATCAACGCTGTTCTTGAAACGGTTTCGGGCATGATGAGCCAGGAAAATGCGAAGGACATTAATGTAAAACTGGATAAATTCCAAATAGGGACGACAATCGACAGTGATTATAATCCTGTAAAAGCCGTCGCAACGCTCAGTATGTTATTGACATACACAGAAAAAACGGCGGGCGGCAACTATGTGTCCGTATATTTTGGAATAGATATGTATATGACGATGCTGTACGATCGGGTCGAACCGGACTTTGAGATACCCATACCCGACGGAGTAGCAAGCCTGTTGTAGGCGCGGCGACTGGGTAGAGCTCATCCTGGGTACGCGGGCGTCCCGCCCTTACCAGGAGCAGACGGGGCGTCCCGCCCTTACCAGGCGCCGACGGGGCAGAACTCCTCCTGGGTACGCGGGCGTCTCGCCCGCACCCCACCGCACCGCGTCCCCACCGCACCCCACCGCGTCTTGTTTTTCCTATACTTTTGTGTCTATAATCGGCCTGTCCCAACTGGGTAGCGGGTTGAAGCCCAGCAGGATGGCTAATGTGGACGCCAAGTTCGAAAGCCCGAATTTGCCCTCTGCCAGGGTGTACGCGCCGCTATTGACATTGTCGTAGATAATACATGGGACGGGGCTCAGCGTGTGGCTCGTCTTCGCCTTTATGACGCCGTCCTTGTCCCGCGCGGGCTGGCCGCTTTTGTCCAACTCATACATCTCGTCGGCGTTACCGTGGTCCGCCGTGATGATAGCCATGCCGCCAAGGCTGTCCACCACGGGCAGCAGCCGCGCAAGGCACAGATCGACCGTCTCAACGGCGATACGCGTCGCGTCCATGTTTCCGGTATGCCCGACCATGTCGCCATTGGCAAAATTGATCCTCGCGAACCTGTAACCGCCGTCGCTGTCGCCTTTACCGGCACCGCCATTTTTACCGCCGCCAGTCAGCTCCCGGATCAATGCGTCCGTCGATTCGGCCGCCTTCATCCACGGACGCTGTTCAAATGGCACGATGTCCGATGGGACTTCGATATAGGTTTCGAGATCGTCGCTGAACTTCCCGCTCCGGTTGCCGTTCCAAAAATATGTGACATGCCCGTATTTTTGCGTTTCGGAAATGGCGAGCGACCGGATGCCGGACGCGCAAAGATGCTCGCCCAGGGTATCGCGGATTTCCGGCGGGTCCACTAGATAGTTCGCGGGAATATGAAGATCACCGTCGTACTCCAGCATCCCGGCGTACAGCACGTCCGGCACGCGCACGCGGTCGAATTTATCAAAGTCATCGTATGTGAAGGCCTTGCTGATCTCTATCGCCCTATCGCCCCGGAAGTTAAAAAAGACGACCGCATCGCCGTCGCGGATCGGGCCCACGGGAACGTCGCCGTCCGCAACGACAAACGGTGGCAGATCCTGGTCTATGACTTTTGCGCCGGATCGAAAAGCTGTTATAGCCGCAGCCGCAGTCGGGAACCGGTCGCCCTCCGCCAGCACATGTGTCTTCCAGCCCAGCTCGACCATGCCCCAGTTTGCCTCGTAGCGGTCCATCGTCACCTTCATCCTGCCGCCGCCGCTCGCTATTTTGGCGGAAAAGCCGCCGTCAGCGGAGACTTCGGCGAGGAACGCTTCAAAGGGCTCGACATATTCCAGCGCGGACGTTTCACCGACGTCCCGGCCATCGAGCAGTATATGCACGCGGACTTGGCCGATGCCGTCCTTTTTCGCGCGGACTATCATGGCTTTCAAATGGTCGATGTGGGAATGGACGTTGCCGTCCGAGAACAAGCCGATAAAATGCAGCGTACCGCCGCCGCTCCCTCCGCCACTGCCGCCACTACCACTACCACCGCCGCCACCGCCGCTACTGCCGCCGCCCCCGTGGCAGCGCGCGGCGATGCCCTGCCACACATCGCCCTCGAACATACTGCCCGTCGCTATGGCGTCGTTGACGAGCATCGCGCCCTGGTTGTACACTTTGCCCGCGCCCATCGCGTTGTGCCCGACTTCCGAGTTACCCATGTCGTCGTCGGAGGGCAACCCGACGGCTGTGCCGTGGGCTTTTAGCAGGATATTGGGGTATTGCGCGATGAGCCGGTCGAGCGTGGGGGTATTGGCGCTCATTACCGCGTTGCCAATGGTGCGCCCGCACGTCCCGACCCCGTCCATCACGACGAGGAGCAGCGGCCCCTTGTATTTTGGGAAACTACCCGCACTAAGCATTGGCGATTACCTCGAAGTCGTCCGCTTTCAGGCTGGCGCCGCCGACAAGGCCGCCGTTGATATCGGGCATCGCGAACAGCTCTTTCGCATTGGCTGCCGTGACGCTGCCCCCGTATTGGATAGACACCTTTGCCGCCGCGTCTTTGTCATACAGCTCCGCCAACAGCGCGCGGATTGTGCGGCACACCTCGTCCGCTTGTTCGTTGGTGGCGGTCTTGCCGGTGCCGATGGCCCAAATCGGCTCGTAGGCGATGACCAGCTTTGAGTCGAGCAAGAGGCTGCGATCGACGCCCAGCAGTGCGATTTTGACCTGCCTGCGCACGATTTCAGCCGTGACGCCCTGCTCGCGCTCCTCCAGCGACTCGCCGACGCATACGATCGGAATGAGCTTCGCACCTATCGCGGCATGTACCTTTTTATTGACGGACACGTCCGTCTCCCCGAAGTACTGCCTGCGCTCCGAATGGCCGATAATCACGTAGTCTACGCCTATGTCCCGGAGCATGCCGGCTGCGATTTCCCCTGTGTACGCGCCCTTTTCCTCATAGTGCATGTTCTGGGCGGCGACCTTGATGTTCGTGCCTTTCAACGCCTCGACGACGCCGGGCAGCGCGACATATGGCACGCCGACGACGACCTCGGCCTTTGCCCCGGCGAGTTTTGGAATCAACTCCTTAACGAAAGCTACCGCTTCGGATGGGGTCTTGTTCATTTTCCAGTTACCGGCAACGATCATGTGATATTCCTCCAATATTCATTTTTATTATGTCTATTTATCCAGCAGGGCGGAGATACCGGGCAGCACTATGCCCTCCAAAAATTCCAGCGACGCCCCGCCGCCCGTTGAAATGTGGGAAATCTTGTCTGCGAACCCAAGCTGCTCGACGGCTGCGGCGGAGTCCCCGCCGCCGACGATGGAAATGGCGCCGGATTCAGAAAGCGCCCGCGCGATCTCTTTTGTGCCGACAGCGAAATTGGGCATCTCGAACACGCCCATGGGGCCGTTCCAGACGACTGTCTTTGCCTCCGCGACGACTGCGCCGAACTCTTTGATGGCGCCTGGGCCTATGTCAAGCCCCATCCAACCGTCCGGCATCTCGCCGATTAACACGTTTTTCGATTCCGCCTCGTTCTTGAACTCCTTCGCGACGATAGTGTCCAGCGGCAGCAAAAACTTTACGCCGCGCGCCTCCGCCTTCTTCAAAAGCTCCCCTGCAAGCCCTATCTTGTCCTCCTCGCACAGCGACGACCCTACGCCGAAGCCCTGCGCGCGGACAAACGTGTACGCCATTCCGCCCCCGATTATGATGGAATCGCATTTATCTATCAGGTTTTCGATGACCTTGATTTTGTCGGAGACCTTCGCGCCGCCGAGAATGGCGACAAACGGCCGCGCCGGGTTGGATAGCGCCGTCCCCATGAACTCGATTTCCTTTTTTATCAAGAAGCCGCAGACTGCCGGCAGGTAATGCGTGACGCCCTCCGTGGACGCGTGCGCGCGGTGAGCCGTGCCAAACGCGTCGTTGACGTATACTTCCGCGAGCGAAGCCAGCTCCTTCGCAAACGCCGGATCATTCTTCTCTTCCTCCGGATGGAACCGCACATTCTCCAGGACGAGCACCTCGCCGTTTTTCAGCCCGCCGGTTTTCGCGCGGGCGTCGTCGCCGATGACGTCCGCCGCTTGTATGACAGGTTTCCCCAGCAGTTCCGACAGCCTGGCTGTCGCCGGTTTCATGCTGAACTTTTCCTCAAACCCGTTCTTGGGGCGCCCCAAGTGCGAGACGAGGATCGCACGCGCGCCCTTTTCACTCAAATATTTAATGGTATCCAGGGCGCCGATTATCCGGGTGTCGTCCGTAACTTTAAAATTCGCATCCAACGGTACGTTGAAATCCACGCGCACCAGCACCCGCTTTCCCGATACGTCAATGTCTTCTACAGTTTTTTTGTTGTACTCCGCCATTTTTTATATCCCCTTAGTTAATGTCATGAAATTTAAAAAGAGAGAACATCGGTTCCCATTATGGAAACCGATGCTCCGCTTATTATAAGTCTACCTGTCGATCTTTTTGTTCTTTCCGATTTATTTGATCTTTTCGATCTATTCTATCCATTCGATCCATTCGCCGATCCATTCGAGCCGTCGCCGTTAATCTGGCTACTTTCTGGAACTTCATGGCTACTTCGCGTCTACTTTCGCCATGTGCTCGATCAAATCCACGACCTTGTTGGAATAGCCCCACTCGTTGTCGTACCACGAGACGAGTTTTACAAAGTTGTCGTTCAGTGAAATGCCGGCCTTCGCGTCAAATATCGAGGTGTGCGCATCGCCGATGAAGTCCGTCGAAACGACATCGTCCTCGGTATAGTCCAAAATGCCCTTCAGTTCGCCTTCGGCCGCTTTTTTAATGGTAGCTTTAATCGCGTCATATGAAGCGCCCTTTGCGAGGCGGGCCGTCAAATCCACAACAGAAACGTTCAGTGTGGGCACGCGGAACGACATGCCCGTGAGCTTGCCGTCGAGTTCCGGAATGACCTTGCCGACGGCCTTTGCCGCGCCCGTGGAGGACGGGATGATGTTGCCGGAAGCCGCACGGCCGCCGCGCCAGTCCTTGCCGGAGGGGCCGTCAACCGTCTTTTGCGTCGCCGTAATCGAGTGGACCGTCGTCATGAGGCCCTCTACGATGCCGAAATTGTCGTTAATCACCTTCGCGAGCGGCGCCAGGCAGTTGGTGGTGCAAGAAGCGTTGGAGACGACTTTCATGTCCTTTGTGTACGTGTCCTGGTTTACGCCCATGACGAACATCGGCGCGTCGTTTGACGGGGCGCTGATAATGACCTTTTTCGCGCCGCCTTTAAAATGCGCCTCGGCCTTGTCGATCGTCGTGAATACGCCCGTGGACTCCACGATGTACTCGGCGCCGCATGACGCCCAGTTGATAGCGCCCGGGTCCCGCTCGGCGAACACGGTAATCGCATTGCCGTTCACGACCAGCTTGCCGTCCTTGATTTCGATCTTGCCTTCGAACTTGCCGTGGATCGAGTCGTACTTCAACATATATTGCATGTATTCCAGGTCGATGAAGGGATCGTTGATGCCGGTCACTTCGACGTCGGGATGATCCAGCGCCGCCCGGTACACCAGCCTGCCGATACGTCCAAATCCATTGATGCCAACTTTAATTCCCATTGTAATACCTCCGACATTATTTGGTTTTGCTATACTTGTAGTTCTTGTAATACTGAAATACTTGTAATACAGAAATACTTGTAATACTGAAATACTCGAACACTTGTAATGCTTATAATACTAATAATACCTGACCGCTTGATGTGGAATATGTCACTTGCATGTTACCGTATATTTTTCTATGAGCTTGACAGGGTGGTATGACAGTTTGGCCTTCCGCAGCCCGGGGACGCCCTCGTCCTCCTCGCGGTTTATATATGTCATCGACGACCATTCCTGTTCCGCGAACTGACGGTTTATAAAAGTGTAAATCCCCGTTATTGCCGTGTTGGCCTTTTCGATGTAGATCACCGCCGTGTCGCGGTTCAGCGCCTCGCCCACGGTGAACGCCTCGAAGCGCCCGTCCACGCTGATGAGCGCGCCCCTGCAATCCAGCGCCTCAAAATGCAACAAAAGCTCCGCGCTGGGCTGCCTGTCGCACGCGTATTCCACTCCGCGCAAGCAGTCGCAGTCATTTTCGACGCAACGATCATACATGATTCGCAAACAATCGTCAATATGGGCGGGGCTCATCTTTACATACTCATATTCGTACTGCCGCGTAAAACGCTTGATGTGGTTCCGTTTGCCGTCGTACTTCTTCCCGCGCAGCTCGATCAGATCGCTCGCCAGATATAGATAATCATAAAAATCGCGGTCTTCCTCGCACTCGCACGATTTAAACAGGCGCGTGAGCGCCGGCACGACGTCGATGGGGACGCACCGAAAGCGCGGCTGCCACCCGTTGGCGCGGAAAAAGTCGCAGCACTGTACGACGGCTCCCGAGAAGCCTGCCGGGTCGCCCGCGACGTCGCCGACAGGCGCGTACAGATATGGCGGATAAGCGCGCGGGATCGCCAATATGCAGGCAAAACCGCCGAACCAGGCGACCCTGAAGTTGATCATATTTCGCCACATGAACAGGTTTGAAAACGTCAGGTCCGATATTTGCGGGTTGAGCGCCATAAAATGCCTGTCAAACACAGCCTTGTCTGACAGTTCCACTTGCTTGAACGGTCCGAAGTCCAATGAGGTGATATCGATATCAGGCGCATCTGTTGCCAACAATGGCTCGACAGGCATATTGAGAACATTAACATTAGGTTCGTAATCTGGTTCAATATTAACGGCGCCGATGGATGGGAACCCGGCAGGCGCGTCCGCCCCCGCCGCCTGTTCGCTGCATATGGTACAGCAGCACGATTCGTTCATAGTAATGACCATGCCTTCCTTATATTAATTTATAATTTAACTATAATATTACTATAATATATATGATATAAATATTGATAGTTATTTGGGATATATATCTGTATTTAATCGCCGAATGCGAGGCCAAAGCTTTTGGCTGCCATCACCAGCTCACAATTGGGATCCACGTATTTGATGGTACCGACCGCGTCGGCTATCGGGACGGAGCTTATTTTTGAGCCTTTCAGGCACACCATCTGCCCGAAAGCGCCCTCATGCACCAAATCGACTGCCGCCACGCCGTAGCGCGTGGAGAGCACCCTGTCGGTCGCGTTGGGGCGCCCGCCCCTCTGGACATGGCCCAGCACCGTAACGCGCGTCTCTATTCCGGTCGCTGCCTCAATATCCGCCCCCACCTTGTTGCCGATGCCGCCGAGCCGCACGGGGTCGGGGCTGTTTTCTACAATTTTGCTTACGACGACATCCCCGCCCAGGGGCTTAGCGCCCTCCGCGACGACGACGATGCTGAAGTTTTTGCCGAGGTCTTTCCTGCGCCGCAGGCTCTCCGTTATGCTGTCCATGTTGTACGGGATCTCCGGCAATAATATTACGTCCGCGCCGCCGGCGATGCCCGCGTGCAGCGCTATCCATCCCGCGTTCCTGCCCATGACTTCGAGGATCATTACGCGGTGGTGCGACTCAGCGGTGCTGTGAAGCTTGTCAATCGCGTCCGTCGCCGTTTCCACCGCCGTCGCGAAGCCAAATGTCTGCTCCGTATAGTTTAAGTCGTTGTCGATGGTCTTGGGGACGCCGACTGCCCTGATGCCCTTGTTATAAAAGTCCCGCGCGCTGGTCAACGTGCCGTCGCCGCCAATAAATATCATGGCGTAGATATCGTGGATGCTGATGTTCTCCACGACCCGCTCCGACATGTCGCGCTCCTCCATCTTGCCGCCGCTCTCGATGAGGAACTTGAACGGGTTGTCGCGGTTGGATGAGCCCAGTATCGTGCCGCCGCGATCGAGGATGCCCGAAACGTTGGAGTCGTTCAGTATCACATAGTCGTTTTTGACCAGGCCCCGGTATCCGTCGCGAAAACCAATCACTTCATAATTATATTTCCTGATCCCCGTTTTTACCACTGCCCTGAGCACGGCGTTCAGCCCGGGACAGTCGCCGCCGCCCGTCATCACGCCTATCCGTAAGTGTTTCATGTTATGGCCTCCCCACATTTTGCGTATCCGGCAAATTTTTGTTGTAGCGACGCATTGCGCTTTTTTGACACTACGCCCGCTATTTATTATATAGATTTACCCGATTTGCGTTTTAGCTAAACTGCGATGCGAGCAGGCGGAAAGCCTCTACGACCAATTCGACCGTCTCCGAGGTTTCGCGGAGGTTCGTGTATTCTCTTGTGCTATGCACTTCATACATGCCTATCGGTAGGTTGGCAGCCGGGATGCCCATTGCGTTTAAAATGTTCGCGTCGCTGCCGCCCCCTGTGGGAACCAGCTTTAACACACTTCCCCGGTTTTTTGCGGCGGCTGTGAGCAGTTTGATAACCAGATCGTTATCCGTCAGTGAAAAAGCGTTGTACGACGTTATTTCCTTGAATTCGAATGTCGCGCCCCGCCGCTCGCACGCGTCGGCCACGCAGGACTTCATCGCGGCCACCTGGGTAATCAGCGACTGCTTGTTTTGGCTCCGCGCCTCGCCCTCTGCAGTGGCCGACTCGCAGACCACGTTTCGCGCGTCGCCGCCCCGGATGATCCCAATGTTGGCCGTTGTTTCTTCGTCTATCCGGCCCAGCGGCATATGCGCAATCGCATCGGACAGCGTTGCAATCGCGTTTATGCCTTTTTCCGGCGCGATGCCCGCGTGGGCGGCTGCGCCCTTGACTGTGATGATGATGTCGGTGTGGGAGGGCGCCCGGTTGACGACGCTGCCCGGCGGGCCGCCGCTGTCAAAGACGAAGCAAAATTGCGGGAAGCCGCCGCCGACCGCGCCGCTGTCGCCATTTGCAACCGCGCCGTCGTCGCCATCTGATTCGGTAGCGTTGCTGTTATCTTTGCCTACGCTTTTATAGGCTTTGGCCGCGTCACCGCCCAATGCGGAGCGGATGAGGGCGTGATCGAGGTTTTTGGCGCCGTCGAGGCCGATTTCCTCGGCAATCGTATATATTATTAATATGCCGCCGTGACGGATATTATCTTCTTTAACCCTGCGCGCTATCTCCAGTGTGGCGACGATCCCGGCGGCGTCGTCTCCGCCGAGTATGGTGTTCCCGTCCGAACGGATGATGTCGCCTTCCACAGTCCAGCGCTTGTTTTCGCAGGGGCCGACCGTGTCCATGTGCGCGAGCAGCGCGACCACCGGCAATGCGCCGCAACCGCCGCCCGCGCCATCGCCTCTCTCGCCGCCCCCTTCGGATACGCAGGCGTCCCGCCCGCACTCTGTGCTGTTCAGCCCATCGGAAGCGGGCAGCACCGCTATGAGGTTGCCGCACTCGCCGCCTGTAATTTCGCCCGCGCCGTCCTCGTACACGGCGAACCCCTCGGACTCCAACTTGGCTCGGAGCGCCGCCGCCATTTTGCGCTCCTTTAACGAAGGACTGTCTATGCTTATGATATCAGTAAAGTCGCGCAACATGCGTTCACGGTTGATAAAATTATCATTATGTCCCGCCAATTTCATAGGCCTCCTAATAGCATATTACGAAATAGCATTTTATATAAAAATATCTTCCGCGCCGCCCGCCATATTGCCCGCCGCGCCACCCTCCGCATCGCCCATCACGCCGCCCAACGCGCCGCCCGCCAAGTTTTGCCTCAAAGCCTCATACGCCACCACCGCGACCGTGTTGGACAGGTTGAGCGACCGGATTTCGCGCCGCATGGGCAGCCTGTAGCAACGATCCATGTTGCCGCGCAACAATTGCTCGGGCAGCCCCGCCGTTTCCTTTCCGAAAACCACGAAGCAGCCGTCTGTATAACAGGCATGCCAATAATTTCGCTCGGCTTTGGTAGAAAAATACAGAAAAACAGAACTTCTGTGCATATCCAGAAGATCCGCTACGGAGTCGTAGTAAAATACATTAAGTTTGTCCCAATAATCAAGCCCGGCGCGCTTTAGCTGGCGATCATCAATCTGAAAACCCAGCGGGCGAACGAGATGTAAATCCGCTCCAATAGCCGCGCAAGTCCTGGAGATATTGCCGGTGTTCTGCGGTATTTCCGGTTCCACCAATGCTATATTCAATTTCATTTCCATAAACTTATCAAATACTGCAATTTGCGTCAACTTAAAATTAGCTGGAATTGACAGATTATACATTAATAAAAACTGTGACATAATGACAAAAAAATGGTTGAAAAGTACGTTTTTGATGATATACTATTTGTGAACAGAAAGTGAATTAAATATGAACGGCCAAGTACATTACTAATTATTACAGGGGGGGTACATATGTCTTCAAGGGCGGAGTTAAAATCATTGGCGAAGGATCAAATCAAGGGTAAGATCGGGATACTGTTTTTATGTATGTTAATTGTAGCGGTTATCTCCGGCGCGGCGGGGTTCACATTTGTCGGGCCGCTGATTCTCGGGCCGGCGTTTCTCATTGCTTCGGTGCGGATTTATTTGAACCTCACCGATGGCGGGACGCCGGTATTAGGGGATATATTTAAAGGGTTTGACGTTATCGGTAAAGCAGTATGGCTGTCCATATTGGTGGGCTTTTTTACGATGCTGTGGTCGATGTTATTATACGTACCGGGCATAATCAAGGGTATTTCCTACTCGATGTCTTTTTATATCCTCGCGGAGAATCCCGATATGACGGCGCGCGAAGCGCTCAATGAAAGCAAGCGGATTATGAAGGGGAATGTAGGTAAAATGTTCGTACTGGCGCTGTCGTTCTTCCCGTGGCTTTTGCTGTGCGGCATTACGTTCGGCATAGCCGGCATATACGTAGTACCATATATGACCACGACGATTACCAATTTTTACAAGGAAATCAGATAAATAGTAGCCATATTATATTATGAACTGTAACGAATTTACTAGCGCCCACATCCAACTGTGGGCGTTTTGCTTGCGGATTTATGCGCGTTGAGATATACTTTTTGCATGAATAATAATGATAATAGCAACATCGATGGTAACATCGACGGCAACATCGACAACAATAGCAATAGCAAAGGCTCTAGCGAAAGCAAGATCAGCGGCATGTTCAATTGGTATGGCGCGTATATGGGGCGCGGGCGGTTTGGCAGGGCGCGGTTCATAACGCATGCTGCCCTTATCGCTGCCGTGTACGCGGCGCTCACTATATGGCTTGCGCCCATTTCGTTCGGGCAACAGCAGTTGCGCGTCGCGGAGGCGCTGGCGATATTGCCTGCCTTTACGCCGGCCGCGATACCCGGCCTGTTTATAGGCTGCGCCTTAGCCAACACCGTCAGTTTCATGGGGATCCCCGATTTGATTTTCGGCAGCTTTGCCACCCTCATATCTGCGCAGTTGACATACATGATTGCGCAGCGCGTAAAAGGGCGCGGCGCTGTACTCCAGGCGGTATTGCTGCCCATGCCGGCGGTGTTGATCAACACCGTTGTGATTGGCGCGATGCTTTCAATCATGTTGAGCATCCCTTTGTGGGCTGCCGCCCTCGGCGTGATGGCGGGCCAGACATTAAGCTGTTACGGTCTCGGAGTACCGCTGATGTTCCTGATGAGAGGTTTCAAATATTACGCCCATCCCCACAAGCGCCGGGGAGACGGAAGCTTTGATACGAATAAATAAATAGGCAATCGTATATAAATTGGCAATCGTAAATAATTGGGCGATCGTAATTAATTGGCAATCGTAAAGTTGCGGGCGAACACTGTTCGCCCCTACATTACACAACTGCCCAACTGCCCCAAATTGCCCCCAACTGCCCCAACTGCCGCAATTGCCCCAACTACCGCAACTGCCCCAACTGCCCCAACTGCCCCCACTGCTCCTATCCAACTGTTCTTGATATGACGGCGAGGGTGTCTTCGCCGCCCAGTCCGCCTGATTTTGTGATGAGGCGAAGGCTTGTTGGTTGGTTGCTGTCAGATATAATTGATGCCTCCACGATGCCCGGCGCAAGCTCGCGCAGGGGCGAGATGGCCTTGGCGCCTATCTGTTTTATTATTGAGTACAATGTGTCGCCGCCAAATACGGCCAGGGCGCCGATTGTGCGCTGTTCGAGGATTGCCGCCGCCAGCTGCCCGATATTGTCGGATATACGGTTGCGTAGCTCGCTTTCGGGGATGCCGCGCGCGCGCGCGTACTCGTCCGCCAAATCGACGTCGGCTTGGGTTTCGGCGGCGGTTAATATGACGCGCCCGCCGCAGCGTAGCGCGTGGAGCGCAGCGTCCACCGCTTCGCCTGTTGTTTTTGCCGATGGCGTCAGCTTCTGTTCCGGTGTCAGGCCGATTATTTGGAACCCGTACTCCGAAGCTTTGGATATTTGTTTTAACGTTATAGGGTTCACGCTGCCGGTGACGAGCAACAAACCGCGCGGCGCAGGCGAGTCTGGTTCGCATGTCGCGCCTGGTGGCGGCGGCGGGCTATGGGGCGCAGTTTCACGCGCCGTATAAATCCCCCCTATTTCATATATCTCCGGCAATACGCGCGCAAAGCCTGCGCAGCCCGCGAGGCTTTTGAGCAGCCCCCTGGTTTTTAAGTAATGGCCAAGGCTCAGGAGATCGGCGTCGCTTTCGGCGTCATATATATAAATGGAGCGACTGTGCTGCTCGCGCCGCCCGACGGTTTCGTTGCCGGAGTCACTGTTACTCTCCCTGCCACACTCCCCACCGCTTCCGATTCTGCCCCTGCCACCGTCGCCCTTTCCGCTGCCACCATTCTTGCCGCCGCCCGCATCACCCGTTCCGCCCTTTCCACTCCCGCCACCCTTTCCGCTCCCGCACTCCCTGTCGTTCACACCGCCCCCGCAGCTCCCGTAGACATCGGCGGGGCAGACGACTGTTTTAATAACGGTCTGCTCATTGATAATGTCCGCCACGGCGCTGTGTTTCACCGGGGCGTGGGGATCTCGCGCAAACACGCTGTCTCCCAACTGCGCCCCATCGATATAGTGAATCCCGTTTTTTGTGATGCGGCCGCTTTCGGGGTATGCCGGCGCGAACGCGAGCGCCGTGTCGCCGTTCGACTCCAGCATAGCGCCCAGTTCCGCTCCGATGTTGCCCCTCAGCGCCGAATCCGTTTTTTTATAGAAATGCGTAAAGCCGAGCCGCACCGCCTCCCGCGTCAGCGCGCCCACACGTTCCGCAGCGAGCTGGGGGGGCAAGTGGCGCGATTCTGTATCAACAACCAGCACGTCAAGGCTATTGGTTGAAATAACATTTGATATATGCTCCGCACCTGCTGCGGTCACATACACGCGCGCGCCGCCGACTGCGAACTGGACGCCAGTGTCCAATGCACCGGTAAAATCGTCAGCTATTACTAAAATTTTTGTCAAATTTTACCTCCGATTTATTTCCGATAATTACATGAAAATGTTTTTAATCCATAATATTAAATATATTATTCATGTTTATCATAATTTAATGGTATTTTATAATTGATTTTTTGCTCTAAGCCTTGTAACAAGCCGATTTGACACTAGCCGCCATATTATGCTGTACATTATATAATAAGATACTTCGATATTAAAAATAAATTTAAAAAAAATTATTTTTTTGTGTTGACAGACTGGCAAGCGTTCGTTTATACTGTTATTGCAAGTGTACAAACGTTAATTCGTTAAAGAAAGGGCAAGGTCACAAAGTGCGAAGTAAAAGGGAAGGCGGTACCAAACGAAAAATTATCGAAACTGCGATTTTGTTGTTTTCAGAGAAAAGTTACAACAGGGTTAGCACTCGTGATATCGCTAATGTTGTCGGTATTCGTCCGGCATCCCTCTATAGCCATTTTGAGTCAAAAGACGACATCCTGGAGCACATATACAAGCTATATGAGGAGAAGATCAAGAATGTTTTGCCGGATATGAATAATCTATTGACGCTAGCCCGGACAACCCATCCCCATGAACTTCTCAAAAGGGCTCAATTCTTCTTCGATCCCGCCGATCAAGAACTTATGGATAGAATTATCTTGATAGCGTCGGCGGAAAGCAGGACCGACGAGAGGAGCGCAGCATTCATCGACCGCAACCTCATCGGGAACCAAGGCATGATAACGAGGACCCTTTTAAAACGCATGCTGGAGTTGGGGCGTATCGAGCCTCTGGACGTGGACGCTTTTGTCACGATTGTCACAAATCTCTGCTACAGCACAGCCATTCGTAATTTTGGCAAAAATCCCGTAGGTTTTTACGAATGGGTCAGGGCGAACGACTTTCTCAATGAGCTTGTCAGACCTACGGGCGCGTAATATACCCGTTACGCAACATATTAATGGGAATTATGCGAATTATGCGGACAACGTGAACCTAACGGATTATGCTGACTTACGGTCCATGCGGGAAAGCAAAAACACGCAATTTCCTATTTTACGGGCGCATTGAGGCCCAATATATGGCGAACGTCCGCGCCCCCCTACCCCTCCCCCGCGGGCGCGGACGTTCCATCCTTTATATCATTCTACGCTCACATCGTTACAATTTAAATATCACAAAAGCGCGCTGAAGACGCCCGCGAGGGAGCGGCCCGTGGCGCACGTCGGGGAGTACTCAAGCCCTGTATAGCCCTCGTAGCCTGCGTCGTCGATGGCCCGAAGCACCGCCTTGTAGTTTATTTCGCCGGTGCCGAACTCGTGCCTTCCGGGGTTGTCCGCCGTGTGGATATGGCCTATGAGGGGCATGTATTCGGTCAGGTTCGCTATCAGGTTCCCCTCCGTAATCTGTTGATGGTAGACGTCAAAGAGCATTTTAATATTTGGCGAGCCGACGGCCTTTAAGATGTCCGCTGCCTCGTGGGATGAGGAGAGATAGTAACCTTTATGGTTGACCAGGATGTTGAGTGGCTCTAACACAAGGGTGAAGCCCTCTTTTTCAGCTATGGGCGCTGCGGCCTTCAAACACTCCACGATGGCTTCGTGCTGGTCGCCGCGCGGCACGCCGTCCAGCTCCTGCCCAACGGTTGTAAGCATTGTCCTGATGCCGAGGGGGCGCACGGCCTCAATGGATTCTTGTACGTTTTCCGCAAATACTCCTGCGTTGCGTTTGTCCAACAGGCCGTAATTTCTAATGGCCTCTGCCCGTTTTGCGTCTTTCGTGCCGAGGCCGCAGGCCGCCACGGCGACGCCCGCCGCGTTGGCGGCGTCGGCAAGCCCGCCCAAATCCTTGTTCGACCAGCCCCAGAACTCAATGGCTTCAAGGCCTGCGGCTTTCGCCGCAGCAGGGCGGTCGTTGAATTCATATTCCTTAAACAGCATCTCGATACAAGCGCTAATCCGGATCATTTATTTACCTCCCATTCATTCACTCACTCACTCACTCACTCATTCATACATTCATACATTAATAAATTCATACATTCATTAATTCAAATTCACTCATTCATGATGGATATAATTATTACGAATATGAAGTATTATCATTCGAATAGCGATTTGACATATGCCAGTTCGATGGGGGCGAGCTCGTCGACCAGCGCTTCGTCCGTATATTCGGCGGGGAGGCAGATGTCGCCTTCGTAGCCGCGTTCAATCATGTACGCGGCAATTTTAGGGTAATCGGCGAACCCGTGGCGCCCCAGCGTAAAATGGTGGTGGAATTTGGCGTAGGGGGCTTCCGGCCCGTTGACGCGGCGGTAATACGCGTTCTTGAAATTGATGAGGCACACATTGTCCCAGATGATATCGAGCGCCTGTTTTGTGTCCTCGCCGGCGAGCCCGGAGTGGCCGGCGTCCCAGATAGCGGCGATGGCTTTCGGATCGAACTTTTCCACGACGCGCTTCAATTCCATTGTGCCGGACAACATGGGGCCGCAGTGGTTTTGGATTCCAAGGGTCACTCCATATTTGCGGGTGAGGGGCTCGAGGCCTTCCAGTTGCTTGATATACGACTTTTCCCAGTCGAGATACCGCATATTTTTGTCTGTCCTCGCCATGATCCGCAAGATTTTGCAACCGGCGGCCTGGCAGGCGGCGAACGCCCACTCGTCCGTCGTAGCGGCCACGCTCGATACGGATACACCGTACGCGCCCATGGTTTTGGCCAGTGCAGCCATGCCGTTCTCCGCGTCGTCCAGCTTCACTTGAAAACCGTCCCGCAGCGGGTATTCGATAGCCGAAAACCCCATGTCTACGACTTTCTTCCCCAGTTCGTCCATAGACAAATCTTTGTAAGGTTTGGTAAAAATGCTATAACGATACTTCATATACTACACCATGCGCTGACCTGGCACATTTTGTTGTGAAGCATGCGTCAAGTTGCGCCACAGCCCCGCCCTTTCAGATATTTTTTACTCCACTGCCAAATGAATTTGGCTATTATATGGATTATATCGTTGTATGGGACTAAAGCGCAAGGCGAAAGAAGAGAATAAAACTCGAATAAAACCCGAGAATGAGTCTGTAATTTTTTGAATTTTTTCGAAATGTATTATTTGTCAACGCCGCACAGCAATAGCATTTTGTCAAATAAATCTCTCAAAAGATCGACCATTCCCATGCCCGAGAAACCTGGCGAGCTGTCCCCATTGCCGAGAATGGCGCGGTTAGAAAAGGTATAAAATAAGCTGGATACTATTTTTTTCCAAAAATCCGGATCGGTATCGCGCCGGATGATGTTCAAATCTTTTAAAACTGTAATGATGATGTCCGTGTGATCTTCCGCCTGCCGGATATTGCCCCTTACATAGTCGTTTACTATTATGTTTCGGTGCTGCTCCTGCATAATCATGCACAACACCTTAAAGTAATATTCCGCTCTCTCGCCCGTGAATGTAAGCTGCAGGCATTTTAATATCCCATCGGTCGTTGGGTCTTCTTCCAGGTTTTTACGTGTGTATTCATACGCATAAGCGCCGGAATTCGCTTTTACATAATCGTCCAGCATATATTCGAGGATGGCGCTTTTAGAAATGAAGTGATTATATATCGACGAGCCCTGAAGCCCTGTGGCAGCGGCGAGTTCTCTTATTGATGTTTCGGTGTAACCTTTTGTCGCAAAAAGATTGGCGGCGCTGTTGAGTATGCGTTGTTTGGTAGTCGGCGTGTCCGCGTTCGTGCCGCCCTTGGTGATATTGCCGCTATCCGCGCCCGTGCCGTCACTTGTGATATCATCGTTCATGCCGCCCATGGCGCTATTGCCGCCATCCGCGCCTGTGCCGTCACTTGTGCTATTATCATTCATGCCGTCTTTGTATGCGGGCCGATCATTCCTGAGAATTTTATCGTCGGTATCCATTGCGTCAATTCACCTTTCACAATTAAACAAACATACATGTGTTTGTATGTAGATTACATCGTAGCATACGCGTGTTAGCTTGACAATGATTTATTTTTGTCATGATATATTGTGCATGTCATATTTTCGGTAAATGCGCGATTGCGTACGCGGATGCGGGTGTGAACGCGTATGCGTATGTGAATGCGGGTGTGGGTGCGTATGCGTATGTGAACGCGGGTGTGAACGCGTGCGTGAATGCGGGTGCGAACGCGGGCGTATTGTTTGACTTGCATATATGATTAATATATTATGCGTGTATATACAGGTTATTAAAGGAAGAGACTGGAGAGACAGCGTGAAAAATAAAAGAAAGGGCAGAACTGTGGCGCGAAGGCAAGCAATTGGGATTAAAGCTTGCCATTGCCATTGCTGTTTTCATGGTAATTTGTGCACAGTCTGTGCATGGCCTTTTGTATGAGCAAATTGAAGGCGCTCGTCATACCATCGGCTGCGAGGCTTGAAAATGTGTGCCCGCCCGACGTCCTAGACTTAATAAAAAACAACTTTGACGCTACGTTTAACCACACCGGAAAGGAGTATACGACAGCCGAACAAAACGCCATGCTGGGGGACACAGAAGTGTTGCTGACCACATGGGGCTCGCCGGCGCTGGATTTGGCCGGATTAAATAACGCCCCTCATTTGAAGTACATCGGCCACGCCGCCGGGACTGTCAAAAGCCGCATACCGTTCGAGGCGTTCGGCCGGGGCGTACGCGTGTTTACCGCCGCCGGCAGGATTGCCGACAGCGTGGCGGACTGGTGCATGGCAGTGATTATGTCCATGCTCCGCTTACTGCCCGCGCTGGACAGGGACATGCACAGCGGCGTCCTCTGGGGCGACGACAGCGTTAAGGGCATGGAACTGACCGGGATGGAAATCGGCATTGTGTCGCTGTCGACTACGGCGAGGGCGCTGTTGCCGATGTTGGCGCCGTTCCGGTGCGACATCCTGGCGTACGATCCGTATGTTTCGCCCGAGGAGGCAGCAAAGCTAGGCGTTCGCCTCGGCGCGCTCGAAGACGTGATGTCGCGGCCTGTCGTATCGGTGCATCTGCCTGTGCTGCCGTCCACAAAAGGCATGATTACCCAAAAGCTTATCGCGCGGGTACCGGACGGCGGTATATTTATCAACTCTTCACGCTCTGTCGTGATTGACAGCGCGGCGCTGATAAATGAACTCTCCACTGGCCGCATCAGGGCGGCGCTGGACGTGTACGACACGGAGCCTCTGCCGCTGGACAGCCCGCTCCGCTCCATGCCGAACGTTTTGCTGACGCCGCACGTCGCCGGCGCCACGCAGCAGGGGCACAACTCGCTGATGCGGTGCGTAGTGGAAAACATAATCAACGCGTCGGAGGGCAAGCCAACGCGTTACGAAATCGATCCTAAACGCTGGGATCTATTGGCATAAATGAATAAGCATCGTTCCGCGCCATACGCCAATCCGAGCTCTGCACCGGAAAAAATTCCGGGTTCCGCAACGGACTCAAATCCGGGCTCTGCATCGGGCACAATTCCGGGTTCCGCGTCGCCCGCTGTGGTGCCCGTCGTAACGTATGGCATGATCATGTCCGCGCATGTCAATAACCGTGCGTATGTCAAACGGACGCCCCTACTGCGGGCTGAAAAACTGGAAAAACTGTTCGACGGTGCGCAAATCTTCCTTAAATTAGAGAACCTCCAGCATACGGGCTCGTTCAAGGTGAGGGGCGTTATCAATAAAATGTTGAGCCTCTCCGAAGGAGAACGCGCGCGCGGGGTCGCAGCCGCGTCCAGCGGGAACCATGCGCAGGCGGTTGCGTATATTGCCGCAAAACTCGGCACAAAATCTGTTATCGTCATGCCGGAAGACGCCCCGATTGCGAAGATAGCCGGAACCAAGGAATATGGAGCGGAAGTCGTCCTCCATGGGCTTACGGTAGGAGAGAGGGAACGCAAATGCGGCGAATTGATTGAAAAATTCGGCTATAGCCTTGTTCACTCGTATGCGGACGTCGCCTTGATTGCCGGCCATGGCACGATTATCGTGGAGGCTTCCGAGCAAATGGAGCAAATGAATGAAATGGTGGCGGGGCGCAGGTTCGACGAAATTGTCATGCCCTGCGGCGCCGGGGCGATAGTGAGCGGTGCGGCTGTAGCGGCGAAGGGCTGCATGCCCGGCGCCATCGTGACAGCGGTGGAGCCGGCGGCTGTACCGAGGTTCACGGCCAGCCTACGCGCGGGCGCGCCTGTCACTGTTGAAATGGGCGCGACTATTGCGGACGGACTCCGCGTCAATGTGGCGGAGCCTATAAATTTCGCGTTGATCAGAGACTACGTGGACAGAATGTTGACGGTTGGAGAGGCGCCGATCCGGCGGGCGTTGATGGAGACGGTGACGCGCGCGAATATTGTCGCCGAGCCGTCGGCCTGCGTCGGTATAGCCGCCGCACTCGACGGCGCGATAGACACGGGGCCTGGGCGCTCCATATGTTTTGTTATTTCGGGCGGCAACATGGACGCGTCGGTGCTGGCAGATATACTAATGCACAATTAATTCAATAAAAAAGGATTTTCCATTAATCATATGAATGACGATTTATATACGAAAATTAAGATGCATGACGCTTTTTGGAAAAGGGAGCCTGTATCCCGCCCGCTTCTGTCGTTCCGTTACGGCGACCGCTTCCCGTACGACAAAATGAAGGCGTCGCGCGCACTGATGCAGCATGGAAAAATGATTACGCCCGATATGGTGGATGTAGACGCGTTTTGCGAACAGACGGCAGAGGAAATAACTTATGCCGCCGCCCGGAGCGCGGCCGACGGAGGTGGCGGCGGCGTTATGGGCGCAACCGGCGTTATGGGCGCAGGCGGAGCGGGTAGTACAACCAGCAGCATTGGCGGCGTTGGCGGCGTCGCTGGTGGCGGCGTTGGTGGCGGCGCCGGTGGCGTCGCAGCCAGGCGCTCTTACAACGACACGATTAGGGGCGTGTCGCCGTTCGGCGGCATCCCTTGGATGGAATGTCTGCTCGGCTGCGGCGTCATGGCGCTCGAACACTCATTTATATCGACGCCCTGTCAGCAGACTCCCGGCGACCCGGACAAGATCCGCGTAGATGATGCATGGCTTGACAAATACACAGAATTCCTTGTGAAATATTCCGAACGCTTCGGCAGCTCGCGCCCAGTAGTAGAATCGCTCATGCGCGGCTGTTTGGACACATACGGCGCCATTATCGGGCAGGAGGAGATGATTTACGCGTTCGTCGACGAGCCGGGGATCGTCGCCCAGATGCTCGACCGCATCAACAGGGTGCATGTGGACATCATCAACCTCACGCTGTCATACTCTGCGAAATTCGAAGGCGGCATGCTGCATCCATATGGGCTGTGGGCGCCCGGGACTGTGAACCACTTCCAGGAGGACCTGTGCGCGCTCGTCACGCCGAAACAGATGAATGATTTCGTCGTGCCGATACACAACCGCATGTGCGCCCAATTCGACTATAATTCGGTGCATACGCACCCGACGAGCTACCATGCGATGCAGGAGCAACTGAGCGTCGAGGGGCTGCAGCTTGTCCAAGTTCAAAAAGACGAGGGCGATCCGCCGATATATAACTGTATCGATATCTTCCGGTCCGTGCAAGAAGCGGGCAAGTGCCTGCTCATCACCGCCGACCTGACATACGGCGAAATCGCAGCGCTCATCGACGCGCTCGACATACGCGGCCTATACCTGTCGATAACGCTAGACGCCGACGCCGCTGCCGACGCCGCAGCCGACGCTGTTGGGGGCGCTAGTTCCGGCGCAGGAGCTGTTGGCGCCGCCAGTTCCGGCGCAACTACCGGCGCTGTTGGCAGCGCTACCGCTACCGCCGTCGCCAATGCCGACGCCGGCAGCTTTGGCCTGGAACGCTTGTACGATTTTATCTGCGAAAAATGTGCAGCGAAGCATTAACTGCAATGTGAGGGTTTAATATGAGTAAATCGCCCCCGGCGTCCGACCCAAAACGCAGCTATACCATGAGCCGTATTAAAAACAAGAATACGTCGATTGAAGTTTTGCTGCGAAAAGCGCTGTGGGCCTCGGGCATACGCTACAGGAAGAACTACGCCAATCTGCCCGGCGTCCCCGACATTGCCATCACGAAGCACAATATCGCCATTTTTTGCGACGGTGAGTTTTGGCATGGCAAGGACTGGGAGGAGAAAAAGCATAGGATTCATCATAACAGCGAATATTGGATCAATAAAATAGATCGCAACATATGCAGGGACTGCGAAACAAACAGGCAATTATTCGGGATTGGCTGGACTGTGTTGAGGTTCTGGGGGACGGATATTAATAAAAATATATCCGGGTGCGTAGACGAAGTCCAAGATGCGATAATACATTGCATCATCGACAGGCATGATATCGCTCCCGGTTATTATGATGATTAAAATTATAGGAATACCTTGCGGCGCGGCGGCGCGATGAAGACATCGCGCCCTACGAATTTTAAATAATACGAATACACAGGCGCCATACGATTGCATATGCGTCATACAAAATGGTTATTACATGGTTATTATTCGGCTAACCCAGTATCCGCCGGACTGTTTCGCAGTTTTCGGCTAGCTGGTTCTTGTCACCCTGGTATACACCGATGCAGGCGACATCCCCGGGTTTGATGCCCTCGTAGGTCTCCTTGAAGGCGCGCTCGACTTCGGCAGGGACATCGTCCGGCGGAAGGTCCAAGATGCGCTGCCCGCCCGCGAGTATTTTAAACGCTATACACGGCTTAGGCGTCGAGCGCATGGTTTCCATCATGACGGGCGGATCCTGCGGGAAGAAAACCAGGTGCGTTTTCTTTTTGCCGGAGATGAAGCCCGACGTCTCGCCGCGCTTCTGGCGGCGCGCGTTGTATAGGCAGCACGCGTAAAAATCGGCGCCCCAGCCCTCCGCCTCCGCCCGCGCGACAACTTCTGGCACATGTGTGCCAAGGCCCATCGGCACGCCGGAATCCTTTATCATCTGCAGGCGGGAGCGGACAAGGCCGTCCTCGTCGTTTTCGAGCATCATGTCCAATGTGCCGCCCTGATGATATATGCCGATTGGCTCGCATTTGAGCATTTGTCGAATGTTGGTTTCCAAATCAATGGGAGGATAACTTTGGAACAGCACGTGCATCTTCCCGCCTTCGTTGCGGAACTGGCGGATACAGCGCAAGATGAAAGGGTCGCCCAGCGCCATGATGGCGTTGACGCCGTTCGATTCGGCCTCGAACATTGTCTTTACGACATTGTTTGCGGTATAGAAGTCGAGCATTATTTCGCCAGGTATCCAGCTTTCCACGTATGAGTTGCCTGTGAACGGGTTGTCCCCTAAAATGAGTCGAGTAATTTTCGCGCCAAGGAAATCGGTTGTAGGCAGCATATGGCCCCTTTCAGTTTTGATATTATTATCTATATTAGCATATTCGTCAACAGCCCTATCAAAGTCGCATATAACATTATGAACGCTATGTAGAGGGCGAAATTTTTTGCGCCCAGCACTATTTTTACGGCGCCGAGGTTAGTTATTTTTGTGGAGGGGCCCGAAACCATGAAAGCCGCGGCAGCCCCCATGCTCATGCCGCCCGCCAGCCAGCCCTGCAGTAACGGAATGGTCCCACCGCCGCAGACATACAGGGGCACGCCGATTGTCGCCGCCATGAGCGTCCCGAATGCCCTGTTGTTGCCAAACAGGTTGACCATGACGCTCTCAGGCACATAGCGCTGAAAAGCGGCGGAGAGTATAATGCCGATGACAAAGTAAAGCCCCGTCACTTTTATGTTGCGTAAAATATTTTTCAACAATTTTATAAAGACGTTGGTATCAGCGCTTGCTCTTGCGGCGTTACTGGCGTCGGCGTTACTGGCGGTGGAGTTACTGGCGTCGGCGTTGCCCTCGGCGGACCGCTCCGCGAAGCTTGTAAAGCGGAAGAAACCCTTGCCTCTGTTTACATATGCAAGGCGCACGCAGACGCCGGCCAGCAGCCCGCACACAAAACACGACGCGATGCGGACGGCCAGGGCCGTAGCGCCCAGCGCCGCGCTGTACATGATGAGCTGTGGGTTCAATAAAATAGAGCACATCATAAACGCCGCAAGCCAGTCGTCTTTGAGCCCCTTTTCGGAAAAAGAAGCGGCGATCGGGATTGTGCCGTACATGCATAGCGGCGAGGCGACGCCGATGACGCTCGCGGTGAATATGCCGGAAGCGCCGGATAAAGCATATATGCCGGTCATGCCGGAAATGCCGGACATGCCGGTCATACCCTTCGCTCCCTTGCCTCTGCTTCGCATGTCAACGGGCAGCCGGAGAATTTTATCTTTGCCGAACACGGAGATGAGCGAACCCAGAACGACGCCAAGCACGTAGTATCCGAAAATTTGCTCAAACTGTATGGACATGTAATGCCAGAGGTAGATGGACTCGCGCCGCAGGGCGCCGTATACTGCCTCGGGCAGCGCTTCAAGCATCGTCAATATCGACCAGCGTATATTTGCTGCTACCCAGCCCGATGGCTTCGCCATGCTCGACCGCCAGTGCTCCGTTACGGGATTCAATGCGCCGCACCAAGGAGGCGCCGTCTTCGGCCGCGTAGACCAAATCGAGGCAGGCGCGGTCCACCGCCACCGGGTCGAGCGACGCCAATATGCCAATGTCATGCATGTCCGGCTCGGCGGGGTTGCCGTTGCAATCGCAGTCCACCGACAACCGGTTCATTACATTTATATATACAATATTGCCTTCAAGGCTGTCCGTAACGGATTTCCCTGCCTCAGCCATGCTTTTGAGAAAATTGTCCTGGTTGCCCGAATATCCCGACTTGCTGTTTCCGCCGGTATGTATCCAGCTCTTCCCAGACGCCGAGGCGATGCCGATGGATATGTTCTTTATGGCGCCGCCGTAGCCAGCCATTGCATGGCCCTTGAAATGGGACAGTATTATATAGTAGTCATAATTCGGGAAGGTTGCGCCCACAAAGTTTTCCTTCAATATCTCCCCGCCTGTGACCGGTAGGCTGATCTCCCCGTCGGCGTCCTGGAGGTCAAATTCGGCTATTTTGGTATATCCATGATCTTCTGCCACCTGCAGGTGCAGCGCATTGCTCGCGCGCCGCCCCCCATATGCGGTATTTGACTCCACCAACGTACCGCCGACAGACTGCACAAGGTCCACTATCAGCTCCGGTTTTAGATAGTTGCTGTTGGGTGGCTCGCCGGTGGTGATCTTCACGGCGACATTGCCGGTGGGCGACACCCCGAGCGCTTCATACGCCGCCATCAAGCCGCCTGGACTGATGTCCGATGTAAAATAGACGATCGGATTTTGCGTTTGCGGTTCCTGCGCTACGGCAGATGGCGCGGACTCAGTGGCGCCGGTAGCGCTTGTCGCCAGCGTGGCTTCTGTGGCGCCGGTGGTTCCGGTGGCTCCGGTAGCGCCTGTCGTAGGCTCGGACTCAACGACGCCACCCAAACTTGTCGTAGGCTCAGATTCAACGGCGCCACCCGCCGTGCCTTGTTCGACGGCGTCCATGACGCTGCTTATAATCTCGTCTTCGTCGCAGGAGCAAAGCAAAAGCATAGAAAACACCAGTATAATGGACAGCGCCGCTGCCCCAGCCCGTTTATTCATTTGCAATCCCCCTGGCGCAAATATTGCGGTATATGCAACAATTTTTAAATACTTATATATGATATTTTATTTACAAAATGCCCAAATGGCAAGGGGCGCCCGTTTTTAATATACGGTCGCCACTTTGCCATTTGTTTTGACATATCTTGTTCAACGGTACGATTTTTTCTTTCTTATTTCAACCTATCACCTCCATAGCTCATATTTTAAGTCGTCGGGGTCGCGAATATATTCGTGTTCCACGGACGCTTCTATTATGTCGCAGTACGACCAGTGGTCCCAGTTTAAATCCGTGTAGCGGACGACGTCCTCCGGGACGTTTTCCGGCCGTATCCTGCGGTCGAGCATGCGGTTGACGATGGTCACGACCTGGGCGCGCGTGATGTTCTCGTTCGGGCGGAAGATACTGTTGGGAAAGCCGCTGATCCAGCCCTTCACAACGGCGCTGTTAATATAGCCCGCCGCCCAGTGGGAGTCCTCCACGTCGGCGAAAACATTGGGCACATCGGTCTCCAGCCTGTCGAACCGCGACGCCACAGCGGCGAACTCCGCCCTGGATATCGGATTGTCCGGCCTGAATGTGCTGTCTAAATAGCCTTGTAAAATAGCGTTCTTTTCAAGATACGCGATGGACTGGTAGTGCCATTCGGACGCCTCAATATCGCTAAACCCCGCCTCGACCGGTTCTTCCTTGTCGCCGGCGATGATCAGCCGATAAAAAATAGCCGCCGCTTCCGCCCTCGTGATATACCCGTCAGGACGCACGTCGCCCTCCGGGTAGCCGAATAGGTACTTTATATGGCTGTTTCGTTCCAGCTCCGGGATCCACCGGGCGTAAATACGCGTCGGATTGCCTGTTGCCAGCGTTACGGTGTCCGCGTCGAAGTCCCATTCGTTTATGCTTCTCGCCTCTTTGTACCAGCCGCCGAACATATAGCCCGAGCGAGACGGGTCGTTGGCAGGCCTAACCGCTTTGCCGCCTACGGGTACGCTTTGGTTGGCCGTGGAGCTGTTGCCGACGCCGCCCTGGAGCTCGAAGATCACCGTGATGGTCGCGACCGACGCGGCGGGAGGGGTCGGGTCGGGGATGTGGGTCGGCGAGGGCGTCGACGTTGGCGAGGGCGACGCTGATGGAGTCGACGTGGGCGTCGACCCGCCGCCGCCCCCGCCCCCGCCACCGCCGCCGCCCCCGCCGCCGCCCGGGGTGGGGGTCGGAATGGCCGTCCACTTCGCGTATATTGTTGTGTCGCCCGTTATAATATCTGTCATGAATTCCCATTCATTGACGCTGCCCGCATCCCGGAACCAGCCATCAAATGTATAGCCCGCCCGCGTCGGGTCGTCGCCGGGCCTTGCCGCGAGGTCGCCGTAGTTCCGCGTCTGCGGCGCCGTGGTGGCGTTGCCCGTGCCGCCCTGCAGCTCAAACGTCACCGTGTAGTCCTTCAGCGCCCATCCCGCGTATATAATAATGGGGTTGTCAAATTGATCGCCGATGAACTCGTTGCGGAAGTCCCAAAAATTCACGCAGTCGGGCTCCATATACCAGCCGGTGAACGCGTAGCCCGTCCTCGTCGGGTCGATGGCTGGCCTGATGACCCTCGCGCCCAGCGGTAATAATTGATCCACAGTGGTGCTGTTGCCCGTCCCACCCTGCAGATCGAAAATGACCGTGTATGCCTCTCCCAAGTACCTTTGGTAGTTGAACGCGAAAGCCTCGTAGTCCTTTTCAAAATCAAAGCCAACAATATCATCCATGCCGGACATCATATTATAATAACAAAAAAAGGCTAGCAGATTTTCGCATCCTGTTACGTCTATCCCTGTGAGGAAATTGTCGCTGCATTCTAAATGCTCCAGTTTCGACAGGCCGACGACGCTTAGGACGCCCACAAGGCCTTCATCGTCGAGATACAATTGGTATATGCGTAGGGTTGGCTCGCCAGGCTCCGCCCACCAGGTGACGCGGGGCCAAAGGGCGGCTTCGCTGCCGTCGCCGGGGTCGGGCGTCCAGTCTAAGTAATTGTTTTCTATTATATTGTTTATGATCTCAATGTCGCCCGGATCATAGACGGTGGCTGGCCCGGGGCCGGCAAGCGCCGCCGGCGTCGGCATGAGCGACATCGCAATACATAGTGCCAGCGCGACCGCAACAATACGGTTGAATGTGGTTTTCATATCCATCCTCTTTCATATGAATTATTTAATATATAAAACTAGCACGCCACTCTACCGGTAATTATTGTGGTTTATTGTTATAGAGTGTTCATGTAGTTATTTTGTTCCATCGGTTCGCTTTAATTCAATCACGTATGCTTATTAATGCTTGCAGACGTGCGTCCGCCCATCTCCGCCATCAACTGCATTTATATGAAATCACGAAATTGATATGAAATTATAATCAATAAATTATGATGTCATTATGTGGCGTTTTATATGGTTGCCTATGCTTGAAATGCTGTAATATATACTAAAAAACGTTTTTTAACCATTATATCGCAATGAAATTATTGTAATTATTTTGCCATCATATTGCTAACACTTGGTAGGAATAATACAAAAAAACGCTTATTAATGTCATAAATATGTAAACTAATTTATATTTATTTGTCATTGAGTAATCGAGAATATCGTGTTACCATTGATTTTAAAGTGTTACAGGAATATTAAGAAAAATACAGAATTTAATATGAATTTAACGAAAAAAATTCCTGTTGACATAAACTAATACTAGTATATAATATATATGAAGTGTCTTATTCACTAGTTCATATGGGTTTTAAAATCAGGTTTCAATAGTCTGACAGTATATTAAGAAATTTCAAGGAAATCATAACTACAAAACAAGAAGATAAAAAATTATCCGCTTCGCTAATGAGAATTGAGTTATTATTTAATCTAACATCACAGATGGATTACGCGGAACAGGCGAAATGCGCGATGGGGCAATGGATGCAATAAGTGGCACAGGATAGCCGGCGATGGCCGGTAGAAATGCGGGGGCAAGGGGAACTGACGACACGGATATGGCTGCATTCATAAATGCGGCGCGCAAATGCAACAAAAACAAAAATCAGAAAGGACAGCGAGGTATTTATTTGGGGCAGTAAAATATTGTATCAAGGCAGTAAGGCATTTATCTTTGTGCAGTAAGGCATTTATCTTTGTACGCAGCAGTCATTACAAAATAATTATGAGGTGAATCATCAATGAAAAAAACTGCAAGAAAAGCAATTTCTCTGGTACTGGTCTTACTTATCGCGTTGTCGAGCATGTCTTTGGCGTTCGCGGCGCCCGCGCCAGTCGATAAGGACGCGCTCGAATCAATTCTCCAACAAACATCGGGCTTGGTAGAGTCTAATTACACGCCGGAATCGTGGGCGCCATTCGCCTTGGCCCGCAGCTATGCGCTGTTTGTATTCGGCGAACCCGCTGCCATTCAATCCGAAGTGGACGATGCGGTTGATGGACTGTTGGTAGCAACAGTCGGGCTGGTGGCCGTGGCGCCGATACCGGCGGGCACGACCGTCTATACGTTCGATCAGTTCAAAGCGGCCCTGGCTAATCCGGATGTCTATGCGATTATACTGGGCAACAGCATAGCAGCCCCCAAGTCACCGGACCCGAAGTTGGTTTTGAACCGTAGCTTAGAAATTTATGGGCAAAGCTACATTTTAGATCTTGCCAGCTACGGCATTAACCTGGAAGCGTTCGGCGCGCTGAGAGTCTACGACATCACGGTCATGTCGACAGACAAATACGGCGCGTTTACCGCTTATGCATCGCCTATATCAAAGGCCGGGGCGTGGAACGTGGAATTTTTTAACACCAGCTTTGTCGGGTCGGCCCTCGTTGGGCAGCGCACCTCCAGCGTGAGCTACGGCAGGATCGACAGCGTCACATTCGACGGCCTGTGCTACATAGCCACATTAGGCACGGCAGCCAACTATGCGGTAGTTTACGCCAAGGATGTCACAATTGGCGGCGCCTTTAACATGCTGGGCGAGAACAACAGCATATTCTTCAAGAGCACGGATTCCTCGGGCGTGGGCACAGGCACAAACGCTTACGGCAGCTTTGTCGTGGCGGATGGCGCCCAGGTGAACATGGCAAGGAAGCTCAGCTCCACCACATCAAACACGTACAAAGACAACCTGATAGAAGGTTATGAAAAGTATATATTCAACGAGAACTCGCTGTTTAACGCGGCTGCCGGCACCAACTTGGTAGAGTCCAACAAAGGCTACGCCCAGACGGCCATCATCCATTCCGGCGCAGCCAAGGAATTCACGGTGAAGAGCGGCGCTACAGTTAATCTGGTTTCCGACGCTAGCCTCGTCGACTATCCCGCAACGCACGGATCGACGGCGCTCAGCCTGCGCAAACCGGCCGGCGGCAACCTCGACATCCTGGTCGATAGCACAGCCGTGCTCAATATCAGCGCGCAGGGCACAAACGCGTACGCCAGGGACTTCGCGCCTGTCATAATCGGCTCGAAAGTCGGCGCCGTCAGCGGAACCAGCAGCGTGATTATCAAGGGCTTGCTCAATGTTAATTCGCGGAACGGCAACGGCTGGTACTATCAATATATCGATTATTCGACCGTGGGCTACGATTCGTTCGTAGTGGACGGCGGCAAGGCCTTCATCACAGCCGACGGCAAAATCGGCAGGGCGACTTCCGGCGAATACGCGGCGCTTGAGCACTACGGGCCGGCATCGTTCGACCTCGAGGTGAAAAACGGCGGCGAAATGCAGATCAAGACCAACGGCTGGAGGGCGATGTCCCTTGCCGGCGGTTACCTGTCGACAATCCCTGAGAAAAACATCACTGTCAGTGGCGGCGGCAGCAAACTGCACATAATCGGCGGGCAGTTCGCCATAGCGGCCGAGGGCAAGACAGACTTCTCGTTGAACGTCCTGAATGGCGGCTATGTATACACATACAACACGCAGGATTCCAACATCTACACTGTCGGCAAGGCCACATACAATGTTATTGGCGCCGGCTCCAGGCTGGAAATGATCAGGAGCGGCGTGGATCCGCTGGGCAAGGATAAAACATCGCTCTACGGCGTAATATTCCACGACGCGCCTCTGGTGGGGCCGCTCACAATCAATGTCCAGGGCGGCGGCAATATGTACGCGGAGAACAACTTCGGCAGCCGCGCCACCATCACGACGCAGTCGCACTACATCACAGACCACTCCATCAACGTGACCGGCAACAACAGCACGCTGACGGTCATCAACAACAATACCGGCAATAGCGCGGCCGGCGACACCTCGCTGTACCCGGTAGGCGCGATTGCGTTCGCAGCTAACTGCAGCGGCGACATCAACATCGGCAATGGCGCCCGGTTCTACGCCATCAGCAAGAGCCCCGACAGCCCGACCATCGCGCTGGGCAGCTATGGGTCGTCCAACCTGACGGGCAAGCTGACGATAGGTTTGGTCAACGATCTTGATATCAGGAACGACGCGCAAACAACGAATGTCCGCGCCATCGCCCTCAGGGGCCGCAACTATGACCCCAAGACGAACAAGGACACGGCAATCACCTTTAGTGCGGCATCAGGCAACGAAATTAATGTTTGGGGCGTAGGGCTCGGCACGGCTTGGCCGAGTGCGCTGAGGACGGAGCGTTTCACCAGCGCGATCCAGGCCGCGAACAGCGCCCCGACGCCAGTCTCCCCTGGTACCCTGTACAGGCTCGACCTGTTCAAACTGTCAGAGTATGGCCGCATTTCAGCCAGAGGCTCTGTTGTAGATTAGGTTGCTACAGAAAATTATTAAGTTGATCTACCCCAAGCATAACCGCATATCTTGTATAATAAACAGGCGCCGCAGCAAAAAGCGGCGCCTGTTTTTTTACACGAAATTTTCATGTATAGTATAATTAATAATTAATTATACGTTTTTAAATATTGCACACGGGCGATTAACAATCGCCCCTACAGCCGCCTATGCGCCCGTAATGGCGATTAACAATCGCCTCTACAGCCGCCTGTGCGCTTGTAATGGCGATTAACAATCGCCTCTACAGCCGCCTATGCGCCCGTAATGGCGATTAACAATCGCCGCTACAGCCGCCTATGCGCTTGTAATGGCGATTAACAATTACCGCTACAGCCGCCTATGCGCCCGTAGGGACGAACAGTGTTCGTCCGCGACTTTTTAAAATTACCTATATTATTATCATATTGTCGGCGGACGCGGGCAATTGGCGACCGCTGGCAGGAAGGCCTGCCTACCATATGGACTATCTGTACGAAACGCATATGCACACCGCCGAGATCAGCGCGTGCGCCGTCAGCGGCGCCGAGGAGCAAATCCGGGCGTATAAAAGCAGGGGGTACGCCGGCGTCATTATCACCGACCATTTCATTAATGGGAACTCGACCATACCAAAGCTTATGCGCTGGAAAAAACAGATGGATATGTTCGTGTCCGGCTATCAAAAAGCCAAGGCGGAAGGGGACAGAATTGGGCTCGACGTCTTTTTTGGCTGGGAGTACAGCATACTGGGCTCCGATTTTCTCACATATGGGCTGGCGCCGGACTTCTTATACGCGCAGCCGGGGCTGGACAAGCTCCCGATAGAGGCGTACAGCGCGCTTGTGCGGGCGAGCGGCGGGTTCATCGTGCAGGCGCACCCGTTCAGGGAGGCGTGGTACATAGCGATCCAGCACCCTGCGGAACCGGCGCTGCTCGACGGGGTCGAGGTTTTCAACGCGTCAATGCCCCCGGACGTAAACGCGAAAGCGCTGGCATTCGCAGAGCAGAACGGCCTGCCCATGCAGGCGGGCAGTGATTCGCACAATATAGAGCTGCGCTTCCCAAGCGGCGTCGCGCTGGATAAAAAAGCGGAGGGCCTGTCCGACATCATCGCCGCCGTCAAAACCGGGACGGCGCGAATGATCTTACCATAAAGCAATCATTGTGCCCGATATGCCAATAACACACATGATACCCGCTTATGTATCCCAAATGTCGGGGCGTGCGGTATTTAGCATCGCCAGTATGTTTTCTGGGGGTGTGCCGGCCTGTATGGCGTGCGACGGCGCGGCGATATAGCCTCCGTTGCGGCCCAGGCATTGGATGAGCCGCCGCACCTCGCCCACGACCTCGCCCGGGGTGGCGTATGGCAGCAGTTGCTGGACCGAAATACCCCCGTGGAACGCAAGCCTGCCGCCCGCTGCTTTCTTTATAGCGTCGGCGTCCATTCCGGACGCGTCCAGTTGGAGGGCTTCCCATCCGTCGATCCCCATATCGATCAGATATTCGACAACGCTGTGCGCCGCGCCGTCTGTGTGGTATAGTATTTTTACGCCAAACCCGTGCAGGCGGGCGTTCATTTGTTTATGATAAGGCTTAATCTGCGTCCTCCATATGTCGGGCGACATCAGCATCCCATTTTGCCCGGCGATGTCGTCGGCTGTGAAGACGATGTCCACCGCGCCCCGCGCGGTGGCGAGCGCCCGGTCGAAATACTCCATGTAGAACGCGGTCACGCGCTTGAATATGTAGTCGAGCAGTTCCGGCTCCAGCACGAGGTCTATCATGGTCTGCTCGAGGCCGCGCATATACCAGGTCGTTTCAAATATGTTGCCGTTGCCCATCATTATGGCGTGCGATCCGTCCGGGTCCGCCCGCCGGATAGCGTCGGGCAGCGCCGCATAGTCGAACCAATCGGGGCTTGGCCACGCGTAGCCGTCTAAATCGGCGACGCACCTCGCCCCTGCGAGTGGGTAGTGGCATATTTCATTATATACGCCATCTTTTATGTATGTTATCGGTTTGCGCGTAACGCCCCATATGTCTGTGGCGCAGCCGTCTGGCAGCGTGCGGTTCCTGTCGTCCGGGCCAACATAGGGCGGGGCGACGCGGCGGATGTCGTCGAAGGACGACAAAAAGTCGTCTGTCTGGCGGACGTCCTTGTGCCCAAGATGTTCCATCAGGTGCAACTTAGCCGGGAGGTTGACGCCAAACCCCAGGGAAAACGGGGTGCGCGGCGTTACCTTGTGATTTAACGCCATCATGACGATCTCGCGAGGAGACAGCATTGAATTGAACATAGCGGTTACCTCATATGATGTTTTATAATAGGTGATTGTAAAAGTCGCGGACGCACAATGTGCGTCCCTACATATGGTCAATTAATATTCCGTATATACAAAATGTTGTAGGGGCGAACAGTGTTCGCCCGCAAAATAACGAATTTAACAATCGTCTATGTCTTATAATGATTATATAATGTACATTACGGTTTTATTTTATCACTTAGAGGACGCCCCTGATGCCAGAAATATTTTTTATCGCCATACTTGCAATATTATGCCTCTTGATCGTTGCGCGCCTTGCGCCGATTGCCAGGAGCATTGCGCGCAAATGGCGGATAAGACGTTCCGGCATCGACGATATAACCGACGGGCAGGAATTTGAAATATATATTACGCATGTGCTGCGCAAAAACGGGTTTAAGGATATAGTGACCACGCCCAGGACCGGGGACTACGGGGCGGACGTCATAGCGGAGAAGGATGGCGAGCGCTATGCCATCCAATGCAAGCTCTACAGTAAATCGGTCGGGGTAAAAGCGGTTCAGGAAGTTTTCGCAGCGATGCTCTATTACGGGTGCGACGCGGCGGCGGTCGCTACGAACAGCAGGTTCTCAAAAAATGCGATCAACCTGGCCGAGAGCACGGGCGTGCAACTGTGGGACAGGGACGTGCTGGTAAATATGGGGAAGCGCGCGTAAACGCGCGCTTCCTCATTCTGAGCGTATCGTTCGTTCCTGCGTTCATTTATTCAATTTGGTTATACCTTCATATAACAGCTCCCATACCTTCAACGGAGCTATTTCGTAGACGCGTTGCATGCGACCGTACCTACCAGTATGCTTGAATTCCATATAGCGCGTTAGCTCGGGCGCTTCGCAGATTTCACTCTCACAGATGCCAGGATTTAACAGAAACGCGAAATCCCCCATATCGAAAAAACCCTTGTCCGGCAACGCGAAGTAAGGGTTGCGGTCGCGATATTCATGCAGGAATTTGCCTACCTCTCCTGTAGGCGCAAGATATTTGCGAGTGTCCTCGTATGGAGCACAGATATATGTGCCGGTATCGAACCAAATGAGAGGTATATCGCTCTCCAGCAAGGTCTTCGCGGCGATAATGTCCCCATACACATTGAATTGAACGCTCCTATCCGGCCAAGTATGCTCGCTTCTTGCGTGAAACACATATCTCGCCTTCGCCGCAATGTCCGGGGCTTTTAATAACGCGCAGGCAAGGTTAGTAGCGGCGCCTATTCCGACGACCCAAAGAGGGTCTTCGCTCGAACAGCTCCTGGCGGACTCTATTATAAAATCTACGCCCTCGCTATCATTAGGCACATTGGGATATTGCATCGGGGACGACCCCATTTTAACAGGATACTTACCCGCCAGCCCGGCTTTATTTAGCAATTCCAATATTACATCATATGAAGCTTTGATACTTTCAGGCCCTGCCCATTGAGCGAAATGCGTCGCCACGAAACCTATAATATCGAAACGCTCCGGGTAACATAGTGCAAGCGTGATTGCGTAAAGATCGTCAATCTCATTAGCAGCGTCCGAATCTATGATAATCTTCAGTTTTTTTGTTATTGGCGGCACTTCAGCTATTATTCTGTTTTTTACATAACCCACTTTTAACTCCCTATATCTTTATTTATGTCATTTATGGTACGCTTGAGCCCTTTTATATGTTCAGCGGCCCAATGTCAAAATTGATACCCCCTCGTATAGCCCGTACGGGAAGAACACGCCTTCGTCAGGTTCATAAAACGACCCTGGCGAGACAAGCCCCGGCATTTTTAGTTTGGAATGCGGCCCGAAGATATTTTGGCCGGATGAATACACATCCACGCGCAGAGCGTTTTTGCCTTGCACAACGAATTCCGTTATGTCAGCCTCATACGGCGCCCACCCCAATACGGCTACGGCTTTTCCGTTTAAAAACACCTTTGCGGCGGCGCCGTTAAAGCCGTTCAGCTTGGCTATAACCCTGGCGCCCGGCGCCGGTATGCCGATTTCGACTTCCGTCTCGTAACTCAACATGCCGCAATAGAACGGATGGCCCTGTTCCGCTGCGTTGCCAAGCCCCGGCATAGCGTCGTCCTTTAAAATATAATAGCCGCTTCCGCTTCCGCTACCGCCGCCGCTACTACCGCTTTCGCCGCCGCCCGCCACGGTGAAGCCGCCTAGCAAATATACGCTCTCTATCGTTGTATCTAGCCCGTATAGCCCGTCCAGCTCAATGATGTTCTCGCCCTGCTTAATTGCGTGCGATGCTGGATAACACACTATGTCTCTGTCGATGAACCAGCCGTCGGCGGACAGCTTGACCCCGTTTAACGAAACCGAAAAATCATCCGGGTATTCAGCCGCGACACGCAGGTGGCTGACATTGCCTTCGATATAAAATGTGTACCGGGCGCGAAGATGCTTCTTGACCGCCCTCTCTTCCGCAGTGAATGTCCACGGCTGGCGCCTGGACGCCAATGCCTTCCTGTCTTCGTGTTCTCGGAGCTTTAGCTCGATGGCCGTAGCCATTCCGCTTTCTACAAAAACGCCGTCCATTTCGACCGTACATGCATTGATCGCGAGCATGTTGTCCTGTTCGCGCGAAACCGCAAAGTCCTTGTAGTCGGCCAGTAACGAATATTTTGGCATGTCCCCCATTAGGCGCTCAGCCGGGGCCGCTGTATCAATCAAATAACAGACCGATCCGCATGGGTACAAGCGCACGCCCAGGCTGTCCCCATAATACGGGATACTGCTTATCTCGCCAGTTTCGCAGTTATACCCGTTTACGCTGCCACTTACGGGCAATGAAAACTCTATTGTTTCGTAACGGCTGATATTACATATAAAAAGCAGCCGCTTGCCGCCTATGTCGCGCTCGTGCGCGTATATGTAGCGCATGTTGCTTTGGGAAGCTTTATCCAACGGAGTCAGGCGAAGACCGATCGCCCCCATCTTTTTCAGCTCCAAAGCAGCGCCATTGACAGCGGTTCCGGTTATGTCCGCCAACACCTGGGCCAGCTCCCCGGATTTTTCGCCGTCTATCAAATCCGGTTTTCTGCCCGCGCAGACGATGCGCCCCCCTTGCTTTTTAAATTCGGATATCAATGAAAGCGTAGCCGGGGTGATAGTGATTGAAGGCGGGATTACCAAAAATGCGTACTCCATGCCCTCGATAGCAATTTTCCCGTTTTCCGCTTTCGCGTGGCGCGCGAGCAGGTTTTCGCTGCCCAGGTTGTAATATATTTGCTCGCCCGATAATGACGTCAGTAAATCGCGGGTCTCCTCCCCCAGCTCCAATAAATATTTATTGTCGCCCATCGGCGAATAAGCCGCGTATGTGGACGAGAAGTTGTGCAGCACCAACGTATCTGCGACAAAGCTGCCCTCCGACATTAAATAGCATAACCGTCCTATATAGTCCGCTAAAACCTTGTACTCCCCCCACCAAGGTTCGTTAATGAACGAGAGCGGGAAATCCCGCTTGCGATCGCCCTGCATCGACAAGTAAAATAGATGCGGGATGACATAGTTGATCCCGAGGGCGAACTGCCAATCCAGCATGCGTTTTTGATCTTTAAAGGTGACGTCCCATCCGCCCGCCCCGTGGGTTTCGGACATTGTGCGCTTCTTCCCGGTATGTATGGCGGCGCTTGACACTTCCTTTACGATCAAGTCGAACCCAAATTGTTCGTGCTCAAGTTCGTCGGGCAGGTTAAACAACATATCAATGCCCGGTATCTGCAGATATTCATAGTGGGCCATCACATCGCCCTGCATTATCGTCAGGGGATAATTGTGCTCCCAATAATGGCAGGTAAAATCAAGGTTATTTTTGGCGCACCATTCATAAATCTGCTTGGTGAAGGCCTCTAAAAACAAGTTAAACGAAACGTCGTAAAAATCGAAGCGCGTCTTTTCATAGCCTGGAATATCAAAGAACATGCCGGCGAGGACGCCCCATACATCATAGCCCTTCCTATTTATGAATTCCTCGCGAAATCCGCCTGACCATGGGATAACAGCGAGAACGCCGCTACCGGCTAAGCGCCCGAACCGGGTCGAAATATTGGGCTCATCGGCAAAAATCGACGGCACGACATTTGAAAAATCGGCGCCGAAATACTGCCCGAAGCGTTCTTTGTACCAATCATATGTAATTTCGATATAATGGTTCATAGCGGCTTTGTTCATAGTGTCGGGCGACGGGGCGCCCCACCTCGGGGAATCGGGGCTCGTAATGATTTCGAAGAAGTAGGATTTACCGTCGGCCGATACATAATCCGCGCCCGCGCCCGAACCCGCACCTGCGTCCGCATCCGCACCCGTGCCCGCGCCCGAACCCGCACCTGCGTCCGCATCCGCACCTGCGCCTGCGTCCTCGCCCGCACCCGAAGGCTCGCATTCGCGCAGCACCACGCACTGCGCCGCAAACTCCGGGCGCCCTTTTGTGACCAGCCCGCCTGCGTTGCCGCTCGGGTAGCAATCCTCATCGTAAAGGTCCGCATACATCCCGAGCCGCTCGCCCTCTTTTATACAAGCCTCAACCGCTTTTTCCCATTCTTTACTCAGGTATTCGGTCATTAGCCCGGCTCTCGCGTGCATGTAGAAGCCGCCCAGCCCTTGTTCATGCATACTGCGGATTTGCTCGACAAGCCTCTCCGGGACTAGTTTATGGTTCCAGGACCAAAACGGCGCCGGACGGTATTTCGCTGCAGGGTCTTTGAACATTTTCGGATCAATCATGTTATGCCATCCCCTTAATAAACATTGTTGGACGCAATCGGACACATATGCATCGGACACATCATTATAGGAAACATCCGCATTGGGCACAACTATATCGGACAAAGCACATCAGTAATCATAGATTTTCATGCTGAAAAGTAAGACCTAAAAATCTTCGTCTTCTTCATCATCATCGTCGTCGCTCCAAGCACTGTATTGGCTGACATTCCCCACACTTTTAAGGATAGCATATCTTTCAGTTGGCTCGTCAATTACGCGCAGGACTTTGATTTGAAATCGCCAATCGTCCCCATAATCAAAAATGTACAGGAATTTGTCACCCTTCATAAGGCGGAACTTTGTCAGTTTCACCTTGTCCGTAAAGCCAAGCGCACCATCTAAGTCGCCTCCGGGACAAACAAATTCGGCATCAGAATCCCAAGCACGGTTATTCATGAAGAAGGAATGAAGATGGTCGTCGTAAAAACCAAACGCGCTCAGTATCACGCTGCTCAGCGATGACAGTGTCGCCCCTTCCCCGATTTGAATGTGCCTGTAACAGCCTGTGCCTATTGAAACGCTTAAAACCAATGACTTTGCCATAAACGTGTGTACCTCTCTCGTTGTTCTCGTATCATGTAGTAGAATCTGCGGCGAAGCGGATGCTGTAATCGTCAAGCCACGGATAGGACAATTCTCTATAAGCATCCGTCTGCTCCAGAAGGATAGGTAATGTGCGCTTTCTTTTAAGTTTCACCAAGATGGACCCGTCGTCAATGAATATTTGACCGGGCGCCGATATGAATTTGTCAAAGATGGCCTGCGCCCCGCAATGAGAGTATCCCTTAAATCCACTGCAAAACAGCCTATATATGTTATGCGCCAAGATCGTCATTGTCAGGTCGAAATCAACTTTGATCACGATGCCCGACGAGTTCCTGTTCAAGTGGAAGAAGTCGATATGCTCCGAAATCTCTGTTTCGACGAGCCATCGGCGGCTGTATTTTCGGATCAGATCCACTAACGGTATTTTGAAATCATTCGTCATTAAAATCGCAGGTTTCGTTTTGCCGTTATCCTTGATATATACCTGCCGTATGTTGCCGTCGTAGTCCTTTATGAAATCAGACTCCTCGAATGCGGTAACCGTCCTGCCCTTGCCATTTGCTTTCTCAACAATTATCTTTCTCCACCGGGAATCTTCAATCCCTTGGATGTGTTCAACAAGCGTCTTGCTCCTGCGGCGTACGGTTATGAATTTGATTCCTTTTTCATTTTGTCTCGATTAGTTTTTTACGTCGTGAATTTGCTGTCGAAAATCAGATATTTCAGGTTATTGTCAGCCTGCTTGTTTGTGTGGTAAAAATCCAGGAATTCCAGAACTACGGCATCTTGATTCGCATGGCGAATGGTTGTGTCTCCATAGCAGATAATCCCATTCTCGGGGTCTTGCGCAAGAAGCGCCTGTATTGATGCCAATGCTTTCCCGCGTTTCCCCGACCAGTTGTTCTCAAATGGGTCACCGTCACCCCAATATGGGATGGCCGTAAAATCCAGGTTTACAGTATCTGACAGCAAACCGTTGTTGAGCCATATGGACTGAAGGCTCTTTAGAAATGCGACATTCATATCGCGGGTGACCGCGCTGGAATAGGAGCTGAACCACGCGGTCTTAGGCAATACGTTTAACCCGGAGAAAAGCCCCATGCCCCTGTCCATGCACCACACGTCATCTGCAGAATAGCGCTTTATATTGGAGAGCTTTAGCGCGACAAAAGATAAAATGGACGAAATGCGGCTGATATCCTTTGTTTCCGGATAGGGCGAATCGCTAATTGCTTTGTCTATCCCATATTTGACAATGTATGGAAGTATGCATAGCAGCCCGGCAAGCCCTGATGAGAATACGTCAAACTCAAGTTCAATACGGCTTGCCACAGGCGTGGCCATTTTGGGTGGTCCATGAGACGAGACGACCTCGCTACGAAATTGCTTGTCACGTCGCGGCAACCTTGCAAAGCCCGCATCCTTTAGTATCTTTTCGATAGCGTAAATTGTGAGATTTAGTCCCATGGCATCCATCGCGACCTGAATATCCGGGACGCTGAAATATTTTTTACGCAGATTGATCACTGCTTCTTCAATCTCCCCCTCATGATCAATCGGCTTGCGCCCAGTCTTGCTCTCCTTAAAGAACGGGTCCTCGCCATCGCTTTTAAGTTTTTCCTTGAAGTCACGAACCATCGAGTACACGGTGCTGGCCGAGTATCCCGTCGCCTTGGCTACCTGTTCAGCCGTTTGACCATCTGCAAAAAAGCTTCTCAGCGCCAAATACTGCTTATGGACGGCGGATGATGGTTCGATGAAATAGGAAGAATAATCAGCATTAGGGTTTGTTTTCAGCATGAAACTATTATATCATAATGGTTAATTTTGTCAACACAATATTTGTCCCTGCTTTAATGCGCTGCAATCGCTTGTGTTTTAACGATTTGCAGAAGGTGCTGCGCAACGATATGACTATTTAACAACACTTTAACTCGCATTAATGTCGATAACTACACCTAATATTTTGCGGAAATCCGATACAATAATTGGGGGGAACCTCCTAACCGCACAGCGTTCGAGGGTCATAGCAAACAAAGGCGTTCGCTGCTTTTAGGGTTAGTTGTTAGCATGAAAATCTATGCTAAAATAAGCTATATCCTATGTTCCCATTATATCAAGGGTGGTTTTCTGGCGCAAAAAGTTATTGG